>Ga0315905_10001108_pt1 | contig 29229 bp, 32 predicted proteins | sample LakEriMetagenome_5_FD_203522 | JGI IMG/M metagenome (GOLD analysis project Ga0315905, IMG submission 203522) | Freshwater fungal communities from buoy surface, Lake Erie, Ohio, United States - Buoy 4 MA121 | ecosystem: Environmental > Aquatic > Freshwater > Lake | place: USA: Lake Erie, Ohio...
CCAACTTTACCGGGTACTCGTGCTCAACTGGCACCGCCATGAAAAGCGTTTGCTCACATGGACGACGGCAGGGAACACCCTGCGCCTAAATCATACCAAAACGACCACCGCTAACCAAAACACGCCCCAATGGGGCGTGTTTGGTCAGGATTTCCTTTAGGCCTTTGAAGATGCTGTCGCGGATGGGTCCGTTGAGACCAACTCACTGAGCGGGAGACCAACCACGCACTCCATCCCGTCTTCGCCGTCGATAGACACCTGCCGGTTGGCGAATCGCCAGACTACCTTGTACCGCTTGCCCTCGTAGGAGGACGATGAGTTAACGGTATACTCGGCCCCGTTTTGGATGGCAGTCCAACGGCGACGACTGACCAAGACGCTCGACTGGGCGTCATCATTGCCCCACACCGCCGTCAGTTGGATACGCGTTCGGGTCATCACCTCGAGTTTAAGTGGTTTGACCGACGCCTTGCCAATTCCGAATCGGAACGTAGTGGGGTGGGGTCCACCGGACGCCCTCCCCTGAACCTCGAATAATTCCGCCCGCTTCCGGTAAACATCGGCGGACCTCCCCTGCCCCAAGCTGAACCCGATTAGCTTAGCGGCCCCGACCAATGGTAATCTGTTTCGGAAGGTTTCAAGGTTTTGAAACCCGTTGCTTCCAACGAGCTGGGAGTCCCTTACAGGTGAGGAACACCTGTTACGTCCCGATACATGAGTAACAAAAACGTCCCGAAAGAGGTCCGGATGGGTTCTATCAAGAGCGTCATCTGGAAGAACGAAACAGAAGCTGGCGTACGGTACAACGTCACCTTCGGCCGTCTGTACCGAGATGGAAAAGCCTGGAAACAGACTGATTCCTTCGGCAGAGACGACCTACTGCTTCTGGCGAAAGTGGCCAACGAAACGCACTCTTGGATTTGTAACCAAACCCAAGACTCTGAACACCTCAACCGGGAATCCCAACCTCAAGACAGCAACGAGGTCCAAGGTTCTACGAGAAGGTAATTAAGGCTCTTGAGGGTCGTGCCAAAAACTGACCCTCACCTTTTATACTCCCCTCCCCTTTCCAACCGTCCCTGGGACGCATCCGGGTGGCTACCCTGAAACCCATCCCGGAGAAGTCCTAGACTGCGGCGACCCCAAGGCCGCCTTTAGGGGCCTACCCATTGGGGCCGACGAAGGCTATCCGGCACACCGACAAAAAGTTCCTCCTATCGCGACGCAAGCGATAGGAGGTTTTGTCGCGCATTTACGCTTATGCGCTTTTCTGTTTTTACGACTCAGGGAACCGTGTCTCAAGAAGACCTCGGATGACGTCCGCCATCTTCACCCCGTCTTGACCACACCGGCTCTTTACCCGCCGGTGCAATGCGTCCGGGATATCGATTGTAAGACGCTTCATCTTCAACTCTTCAGCCTCGACGGATGGTGCAGCAACCTGCGGAGCCTGAACCTCAACCCTCTTCGGCAACTCTGGGGTTTCCGGTGCAATGGGAACGTCCAACACAGGCGCTCCTGCCGCCGCTTGCATCACCGGCTCCTCGACAATTGGCGTCGGCAACACCGGACTAGCCCCCTGCCCTGCCACCCAGCTATCGATTGCTCCAGTAGTTGGACGACGTGTGAATGCCACTTTCTTGCTCATAAGCCCAAAATCTCCGTGGTTAATGCTTCAATTTCCAAGGACGCAGCGGACTTGGGGTCAATCTCGACCACCGTCTTTCCCTGCGCCGCTGACTCTGCGAATCCAACCCGCTGACAGATTTCTGAAGAGAGAACGGTTTTTCCGTAGCCCTGAAGAGAGGACGAAACGTCCCGACCAATCGCCGTATTTGAGATTTTACGATTTATTACAAATGCAGTTTTCAGGTCTGGGTTAACAACCGCCGCAGCCTCGTCAATCAGCGCAAGAAGCGTCTCAGCGGCCCAAACGTCGTACGGCGATGGCTGAACAGGGACGATGACCACGTCGGCTGCCCCAATAATGGACCGAGTTAGCGTGTGAACCGAAGGGGGGCTGTCGATGATGACGTGGTCGAATCCTTTTTCAACCGCCGGCAACTCCTTGTGGATGATGGGCTTGGCCATTGCAACGATGGCGAAGGGCGAGGGTTCTCCCCGCACACCCGACCAATCGAGAGCCGATTGCTGCGGGTCGGCATCCACCAGCAGCACCTTGAAACCCCTCTTGGACAAAGCCCCGGCAACATTGATGGCGAGGGTGGTCTTCCCTACCCCGCCCTTCTGATTCAAAAATGCTATACGCATGAAAACTCCCTTAAAATCGTATTTCTTTGTAATCGCAAAACTTTATCCGAGCAAATTTTGTTCGCCGTGTTTCCATGGAAACGCTTTTGCGATTTTATAGATTTGCGATTTACCTTATCTACGGATTTCTTTATTTCTGCTTCAACTGAGTATCGTATTTCCGTTTTTCAAGAAATACTCTTTTACGGTCTTCTGTTAAACGAGATTTACGATTTTGCGACTGCACGCTTTTACGACCACTACCGACATTGCATCCGTATTTGCGCTTTTACACTTAATCGTTTTTCCGTGTCCGCGCAAATCTTTTTTTCTGCAACTCTTTGTTTCCGTTTTTCTGTTTTTCTTTATTTCCGTGTCCTAGGGCCAATCAAGCCCCGGACCCATCCAGCATACCCGGTGCGATTTTCTTTAATCACGCTTTTACGACTGACCTCGGTCCAAGGATTTAAGTCGCCGGGGTAGGGGAGCGACCCAGACGAGGCCTCCAACCGGTTTTACGCCTTTCTGTATTTCTGCCTTCCTAGGAGCCCACACCATCTGCAAGACAGGACAGTGTCAAAACAGTTTTACGATTTTGCGGCGGCACGATTTTACGACCACGGCTCAGCTGCGTCCGCATTTGTAACTTTACGCTTAATCGTTTTTCCGTGTCTGTGCAACTCTTTGTTTCTGTTTTTCCTTATTTCTGTGTCCCGGGCTCGACTACGCCCTTGACCCCGCCAGCACACCCGGTGCGATTTTCTGTAATCACGCTTTTACGACCGACCTAAGTCCGAGGATTTAGGTCGCCAGGGTAGGGGGCGACCAGGACGAGGCCTCCTACAGTTTTTACGCCTTTCTGTATTTCTGCCTTCCTCGATGTCCGCACCGTTTGCAGGTCAGGGCAGGGCAGGGGAGCAAGGATGCTTCCGTAAAACCGTATTTCCGTTTTTACGCTTCCAAACCCTGAACACGGCCCCAGCAAACCTTCACGAAGACCTTCAAGAGACGGTACTAGCAAAAACAGGTGCTTAGAATTCCTGCCCAGGCCAAGCCCTGGATTTTTCCCCCTCAAGACCCGAGCCCTGAGGATGAGCCGTATGACCCATATCATACCCCGAACATCCAGGGGTCAAATTATCCGAGTAGCCCTAGCGGGAACGAACATCTTTCCCCAAAACGGAGAGTGGAAAATGACCATCGAGGATTTTCAAAACGTGTTAAGAAACCCCCTTGTCATAACGTGTTATGATTGGGACTATTCCGGCCAGTTCCTCCTTCAAAAGGAAAGGTTTAACCATGGCAAGACCAAAGAAAGCTATTCTCACCCGTTCCACTGGGGTTTCCCTCGAAGAGCCTGTCATCGAATTCCTAGACAACCTCGTCCGGACCGGCTTGGCCAAGGACCGCAGCGCGGTCATGAACCAAGTCATTCGGGACTACGCCAACACCATTGGCAAAGACATTCCCTCGGCCCGCATCCAGATGCTCCAGCCTCACTTACCTACCATGCGCTAGGTAAGTCCTCGATGAGCCGTAGCAACCCAGAACCGCAGAACACGACTTCTTCCCAAACGGGGAAGGGGAGTGCCGTGCTGTTTTCTGGTTACCCGGCTCCAACGTCCAACACGACTTACGTCCCCAACCAATTCCTCGACGTCGTCTTAAGAAGAGCCTCCCGAGGTGCGGTGCGCCTGGTCGGCTACATGCTCCGGAGAATCCTCGGTTGGTCCAACCCCGACGGCTCTCCCCAGGAGACCCAAGTCCGGTTCTCCTACACCGACCTCACCCAGGGAGCCAACATCAGCAACGGCGCCATCCGTGAGGCCATCGACGAAGCGCTCAAGGCGCGGTACATCGTCTGCATCGAACAAGGTAAGTGCAACGCCAGTGGAGTCCTCGGGAAGTCCGCCACCTACGAGCTCAACTGGGACGAGTCGGACGAGTACATCACTGAGCCAGACCGCTTCTGCGGTTTCTTCGCCGGGAACGGAAATCGCACCTACATTCCCAACGCATTTTTTGACCACACAATCCGCAACGAGCCCCTGGCTGTTGCGAGGGTTGTGGGAGCCATCGTCCGCCACACAATCGCCTTCCAAGACCGCTATGGATTCCGGAGAACCCAGAAGGCTCTTTCCTTCGACGACCTCCTCAGAATTACCAGACTCAACAGCCGCTCGACCCTCAACGACGCCATCAAAATCGCCCTGAGCCACTGCCACATCCTTCGCCTCGAGACCGGCACTTTCGGCAACGGCGGCGTCCACAAGAGCACCTACTCCCTGCGCTGGGAAGACACGACCGGAGCTGCCCCAGAAACTTCCTCCCCAGAACCCTCTCCAAAACCACCAAAAGGGGGGACGGTCCAAAATCCGAACCTACAAAATCAGGGGTTTCCGCTAGTTTCTGAATCCCGCCCTCAGACCAACGGTCCAAAATCCGAACCTAGGAACACGCCAAAATCCGAACCAAGGACGGTCCAGAATCCGAACCAAGAACGGGCCAAAAATCGAACCAGCTTAGAAATAACAAAAAATAACACTCTCAAAGAACAACAACAGAAAGTGTTTGCCGCCCCAACCGAATCGGACATCGCAACCGAAGTTGCTGTTGTGGTTTTTAGTGCGACGTCCCTCCTCAAGAACGAAGGGTTCCTGGACAAGGACGCCATCACCATCGTCCAAACCAAACTCCGCGAAATCCGAACCCAACTTCTCGAGGAGAATGTGGCTGGGGAGGAGGCCGAGCTGACCGCTGCCAAACGAACCGAGACCCTCATCCAAAATCAAATTGTCTGGCTCTCGAAGCGCGCCGTAAAAAAATCCAAACTAGGGATGCTTCGCACGGCCATCGAGGAAGACTTCGCAGACCCCGAAGGGAATCTACCAAAAGCTTCCAAGCTCGGGACTGCTTTCGCCCGGAGCTACTACGCAGCCTACACCGGCACCGAGCTCGCCAACGCTCAGCCTTACGCCCGAGACCCTGAGCTAGCCGCAGAATTTTTTACGTCGCTCAAACTTCCCGACGACCAAGCCGAAACCGTCGGGGCTTCATTCGGCAAGTTCGTCAAAGATCGGCACGTCAGCGACCGAAGCGCAAAGCCCTTCCTGTCGACCGCGGTCAAAGTCTTCGCCAACGACTTTCGAAAGGTTCTCACCGCACGCAGCACCCGCAAGGTTGACCAGCAGCGCGCCGCTGTACGGCAGCAGCACGAGGAAAAATTCAAAGAAGCCCACCACGAGTATCTGAAGGACCAGGCGAACGAGCTTGAGAAATATCCCAAACTCTTCGAAGAGTTTGAACAAGAGCGCAGCGACCAAGCCGCTGCTATGCGCAAGCTTGGCCTGGACCCTCAGAAGTATTTCACCAAGGAAGAACGGATTAACTCCGTCGCGGACTATTTCAAGAACCACAAGCAGTTCAAAGTGTTGAGCTTCTGGGAGTGGGACCAACAGGTTAACCCCCTCGGACTCAGTTTCACCACCCAAGGGCCAACAGCACACACCCAGAACCAAGCGGCATAACCGTTATCTGAGCGACCCGTTCGTCCACGGCATCAGCCCTGGATGACCGGGTCTTTTCAGGAGAACGGTATGAATGACGGAACCCCCACGTCACAAAGAAAGTCCCTCGCCCGAATCTTGGACAAGGTCGATAAGGGTCCCGAAACCAAGATTATAGAATTCAAACCCCGCGCGAGACGGAAGCGACGGGTTAAAAAGTTGAGAGCCCAACAGGCCCTCAACAATGTGCTCGACCAGCTGGTTTTTCCGAACCCGTCCGACTTCTAGGACCCCACCAGGACACAGGCGATTTTACGCTCTTCTGTGTTTCTGTGTTTACGGACCGTTGCCAAAATTTGGTCCGTGCCGGGTTTTGCTGACCGTCTGCCGCCCGGGTTGGTAGGTCTTGTGTTCGCTCGACGCTGAGGAGCCACTCAAGGTCGCCCTTTTTGTCCAGCGACCAAGGAAGTCACTGGAACCCGGGCGGCCGGTACCTTCTGGTCTTTCAAACCCGCGAGCACCCTAACTTGGGTGCCTCCCGGATTTGTAAAGACCCCATGCGTTGCACCGGTGCACGGACTTACTCGCGCCGCCTAGACGGCGGCCGCGGGGACTCCGTTCTTCTAAGGGGTCATCACTGAGCGTCGGCTTTATGCCCGTGCCGCCTGTCGGCGGCAGTCAAATTCGAACACCACACGTCCCAGTGGTGCACAAGCGTCACTGATGTAGCCTCAACGACCCCCCCCCTGAAACAGATTCCCACCAGAAAGCCAACCAGGGCGAACCCTGTCCAACTGTATTCACCCACATTTTCACTGCTCAAACCTTCCCCTCACTTCCGCTTCGAACAATTGCTTTCCGATTTCTCTGTAGCTTACCCACGCAGTAATTCAGCGACCTTTTCGAGCGCAGGCACCCCGTAATGATATTTTCCACCGTCACTTAGCTTTGTACGACCGGGAGAGGGTGCCCTTTTGGGCTCCAACTACATTTCTTCCCGGGCCTCAAGGTGCTCCTCCTCCGTCGGCTCCACCTTGACCCCCTCCAGAAATGTAGGTCGCCCCTACGGAATAAGTGTCGGATTCCGTTTTGGGTTAGCCTTCACTGCCCTAACAAGGCGAATTTCGTGTACGGGTTTATAGTTCATCTCCCGTTACGGGCCATTCATGGCCCTCACTCTCCGTTTCTCCTGTAAGAGCAACCACCCTCTCTCGCAGGTATGAAGAGAGGGAATGGTTCCTCTCACTTTTTAGGAGAAACTAAGATGAACAATATAAATAAACCCGTACACGAAATTCGCCTCGGTTCTGTTAGGGCAGCCATTTGGGCTAACCAAACCCAAAACGGAATCCGACACTCTGTCACCCTCTCCCGGTCGTACAAAGCTGATACAGGGTGGAAGAAAACGAATACATACGGTCGAGACGACCTGCCTGCGCTCGAAAAGGTCGCTGAATTAGCCCAGGTGTGGATATTCACACATGAAGGCGCAGAGCTCCCGCAACTTTCGCCGCAGGAGGTTCAGGAGACCGACCAAGACGTAGTTAATGTCTAAATAACAGGCCGACCAGGGTTCTCCCTGGTTGGCCTTATTTCTTGTGAGTATATATGAACAAAATAGATTCCGAGTTTTTTCCACTCGGCCAGACAGTCATTACCCGCAATGCGCTGAACACACTAGACCAGTACAGTGTGCTCGATGCGATGCTGAGACACGCACGGTGCGACTGGGGCGACGTCAGTGACCAAGACAGAGAACAAAACAAATTTTCCCTGCGGGAAGATTTCCGGCTGTTCTCTGTGTATAAGGACTCAGCCGGGATTAAGTTCTACATAATCACCGAGGCGGACAGGTCGGTAACGACTGTCCTACTGCCTGAAGATTATTAACCAGACTGAAACCGCCGCGCACGAGTGCTGGCGGTTTCACTTTCGGCCGGGGGCTTGACCCAATTTATCGACCAACCTGGTAGAGAATTGCTAGCGGCCCCAAACGACAACCATTCTGGTTGACCGTAATAGTCCCGGACAGCCGTACCGGCAAAATGAAAGCCGGTCGTATTCGGCACCCCGTACACTCCCATCCGTCTCCCGGGCCTCAAGGTGCTCCTCCTTCGTCGGCTCCACCTTGACCCCCTCCCGCCTCCAGGTCGTTCCCTCCTCTGCCTCGACCGGCTTGCTGTGTCTTTCTTCGGTCGGACCGACCGAATGGAGAGGGGGGTGACTCGCTTCGGAGTCAATCACCCTCCCTCTCCATTCGGCCGGTCCGGTGGTTTGGGATGCACTTACAGGAGACGTAATTTATGACACTGAAACATGACCTGGGAGAATTCGAAGGTTTCAACTTCCGGAACCAAACAGCCATCTATCCCAACTTGACCGCCCGCGAGGTTGTCGACTGGGACCACGATGGGGAAGGGGAGGCCGAGTTCTGGCCCGCCGGGGACCACCCCGGCGTGGCAGCACTCTTCAGCCAAAAGAGCGCTGTCAGCGGAAGTGAGCTCAAGGCCCTCGACGACCTCCTCTGCCAACTGGGGAACGATGATACGGAGACCTTTCTTCGCATACGCTACGCGGTCCAAGACCGAGGGTTGGACATTCACAACGTCAGCGCCGGCGAGGTTGAAGACGCTCCGTGCTACACCTACCACGGCTCAAACTTCACCGACCTGTACCGCGAAGCCGGATACGACCTCTTCGAGGCCTACTATCCGGAGCTTTACACGCTTTGGGAGCAAACCCCATGCGACGGGCTCCACTTTGACCCCGTCGCCTTCCTTGAGTCGCCGAGCTTTTCACTCACCGAAATCACCGTCGGTGGTGAAAAGTGGCTCATGGTCCACCCAGAATGAATCAGGCCGGTGCCGCCTGGACGGCGGCAGCCGGGACCACTCTCCGAAGCCGCCTGGGACGGCGGCGTTCGGATTCGTTAATACCCCGAGCCTCGCAGTGGTACGCGATACATTATATCTATAGTGAATTTCGAAACCGTCACAATGCCATGGGCCTTGGCGTCTTACACAGACACAATCAAAGGTGCCTTTTAATAGTGCCTTGGAAAGCGGACGATTTGTCCCGCACTCCCCAATGCATTTTTCTCTGCCTGCATACCTTCTAGCGTCTCCAGGCCCTCACCACCGACCGCGCCACCGTCCATGCGCTAGCCCCACTACGCCCGACCACTCGCCCCCTCACGCCCGCCCGCCTCTTTTTTCCGCCCTTCGAAAATCCCCATTTTTAAGAACACACCCGATGCACCCCAGTGTGGATACCACGACGAGCATTGAACCCACTAAAGAATCAGTAAAAACGGGGTTTTCGAAGTGATTACAAAATGATTACAACGCTGGGAAAAAGAGAAGTTGAAAACTGCATTAAAACGGGTGAAATCAGATAAAAAAACCTGATTACACATGAAACCCACGACCAAACCTCTCACTGTTCGCTTGCGTCTCCCTGTCCACGCCGAACTCGACAAGAGGGCGGACGCCATGGGGAACGACAAAGCCGAAATCGTCCGGCAGTTAATTATCGATGGGCTTCAGTCAAATGAACACTTCACCGATTTGAAGCGTCAGCTCGAAGACATTTCCGAGAGACTGCTTGCGCAAACCCAAGAACTACAACGACTGCAACAACAGGCTCTTCAAACCAAAGACTGGATAGATTTAGCCACCACCGTCTTTATCGCTTATGCCGGCGGAGTAACCCAAGAAGAGGCCGCAGCTGAATGGGAGGAAAAGAAAAACCCGAAATGACCTATGCTTTCCATGAGCAAAATTTCGACCTCCAACGGGGCCGACTATTACCTCAACCTTGCGCGTGAGGACTACTACCTCAACGGAGGCGAACCACCCGGCCGATGGTTTGGTGAGGCAGTCGAACACTTCGGTCTCAAGGAGGGGGATGTAGTCGAGGCCAAGACCCTCAAGACCATCTTTGCCGGATACCATCCGGGCACCAAAGAAAAGCTCGTCCAGAATCCAGACGCACCCAACCGGACTCGCGCATGGGACATGACCTTCTCAGCTCCAAAGAGTTTCTCGACTCTTTGGTCCCAGACGACCACCGAGAGACGGCAGCAGCTCCAACGAATCCACGATGAGGCAGTTAAGGATGCCCTGACCTACGCGCAAGAGGTGGCCGGTCATACGCGCCGAGGGAAAGGAGGAGCCGAGATAGACTACGCCAAACTTCTCTTTGCTACCTTCAACCACGGCACCAGCCGAGCCCAGGACCCCAACCTCCACACCCACGCGGTCCTGCAAAATGTTGCAGTCCGTCCTGATGGTTCTACCGGAGCCCTCCACACCCAGGCTCTCTACGACCACAAGATGGCAATCGGAGCCGTCTATCGACTGGAACTCGCACGACGTGTCCGCCACGAACTCGGAGTCCACGTTGAGATAGAAAAGGACACCTTCGAATTGAGCGGAGTTGACCGCACACTTTGCGACGTATTCTCCACACGCGCGCGTGAGATTAGAGAGGAGATGAAGAAGCGCGGTGTGGTTGGTGCAAAAGCGGCCGAAGGCGTAACCCTTGAAACCCGACACGCGAAAGAGAGCGCGATTCCGCGCGAACAACTCTTTGAGAAATGGGAACACACCGGCCGAATGATGGGGTGGTCTCGCCACGAGGCGGAGAAAGTCTATAACCGCGACCCATTCCAACAAGGAATGGAAGTTCCATTAGAGCGACTGGCTGAGCAGGTATTTGAAAAGCTTGTAGACAACAACACTATCGTTTCCAAGCGAGAATTGCTGACCAAACTCGCTACACGCGCTGTCGTCCATGGTGCATCTCTCGACGAGGTCAAAAAATTGGTCGATAACGAGCTCTCCTCAAAACGAGTAGTTGTCGCGGGACTCGTTGGGACTGAAATTTACTATACTCGCTCCGACCTACTAGCTGCTGAATCATCATTGGCGAAACTACTCAAGCAGGCCCGCACCACTCGACACCACGTCTTGTCGCGGGAGGTATTCCGCAAGGTCATAAGGAACAACCCCAACTTAAGTGACGAACAGAAGCAGGCGCTCCGGATTATAACTCGGAACAAAGGGTCTATATCATGTCTGACAGGTATAGCCGGGGCAGGGAAGTCCACTACGCTCAAAGCAGTGAAGGAGGCCTACGAAGCTTCGGGCTACACAGTGCAGTGTCTTGCCCCGACCAACCAGGTTGCCCGTGACCTTAAAGAGAATCTCAACGTCCAAAGCAGCACGATACATTCATTTCTAAATAGGAAAAACGAACAGATTGTGGACCAGAATGGGAAAACCATCCGCTGGAAGATTGACCAGGAGTCGATGGACACCATTCGCCAGAAGCTCCCATCAAAAACAACTTTATCGCTTGGATTCCTCCAAATCGAAGCGCTACCAACTCGACCTCTCTCTGGGCTGCATGACGGGCTATTCCGAAACAACCGTGTCGCCAAGTGGCTAGGCAATACTCCTTGGGGACACATCCAGGTTAGCATCCCCAAGCGAAAACGAAGCGGACCTGTTCGACCTAAAGATAAACCCTGGCGCACCTTCTTCTCATTCGCAGGGGTCAGTTTAGAGGTCTGGAAACATCCCCCGTGTTGGCGAGGGATTGGTCCCTTGTCCCGAATCCAAGTCCCGTACCTTAAGCTCAGAGGTGAGGGGAAAGACCCTCACCACCTCGACAAGAAGACTTTAACCATCATCGACGAGGCAGGCATGATTGACACCAAGGTCATGAACGACCTTGTCATGAGCGTCGCGGCCACCGGCGGAAAGATACTTTTCACCGGGGATGGTCAACACGCCCAGCTCCAGCCAGTTCAAGCCGGTTCATACTTCCGCGAAGTCACCGCTCTGAGCCCCACGATGGAGCTCACCGAAATCCGCCGCCAAAGGCATGAGGAAGATCGCGCCTTGGTGAAGCACCTTGCCACTGGAAATGCTGAGGCAGCCCTCGCCAATCTCATCGAAAGAGACCGCTACTACCAGCTGCCAACGAAGGAAGACACCGCACAACACCTCATCAACGTCTGGATGGAAAAGTGCGGCGATAAGCCCAAGGACGGCTTAATCATCGCCGCCACCAACGAGTGGAACGACAAGATGAATCTGGCCGCTCAGGAAGCCCGTCTAAAGGCCGGACTTCTCGGGCCTGAAACTCTCCCCGTCGAGGGGACCCACTTCCGGGTCGGAGACAGAGTGCTCTTTACCGGCAAATCATCGGAGATTGGAGTCCTCAAAGGCGACCTTGGGAGCATCACCGCCATTCAAGGCAGCAGGATGGATGTAACCCTCAATACTGGTGGGGAAGTGAAGGTAACGACTGCGACCTTCAAGGATGTTCGACTCGGTTATTCTATAACAACGCACCGCTCACAAGGTGCCACGGTGGAGAATGTCTTCATCATGGCGGGAACAAAGTGGATTAACAAGGAGCTCACCTACGTACAGGTGTCCCGTGCGCGCGAAGAAATACACCTTTTCTGCGATGACGAGACGGCAGGCCCAGATTGCAGAAACCTCATTGCGAAAATGGGACGAACCGAGGTGAAAGGGCCGGTCCACCACGCGCTTCAAAAGGCCAAGGAACGTCTAATCGAGAAGGAAGCCAAACGTCTCGAACAACGAGAAAGCCCCAAGAGTCCGCCTCTCGACAAAAAGAAGAAACCGGTACAGCGTCCGAAAACACCCACATCCACCCCGGTTGAAAAAACCGCCGTCCGGCAGCAGAAAATACCCGCCCATGCGCTAGTGCCACAGCCCGAGATTTCCAAAGACAAGAAGCAACGGGAACAGCCACCCCAAGAGGAACAGCGTCAGGCCCAACAGCGCGTACACGTGCGATGAAAATGAAGTGCCCCCATGGTTGCGGTGCCAAGTTCTCCATCATGGAAAACACTTGCCCGCGGTGCCACAAGCCGTCTGGAGCCATGGACGTCATCCTCCAGAGGCTCAGGACGCTTTGGCAGGGACTTTGGGGGGGGAAGGGCAACGCCTTCAAAGCGGATTGCCCCAATTGTAAACAGCCCTTTCCTCTCACAACTGACCAGTGCCCCGCCTGCGGGACTGATGTTGGAGCCTTCTCTTTAATCAGTGGCTACGCCTCTCCACTCGTCGCCACTCTCCTCGCAATTCGGAGCCGAGCAAACCGCGCGACCCCTTTCGAGGCCTGGGCAATACGCTTCGGTTACTGCCTCGCCAGTGGCGCCACCCTTTGGCTTCTTCTCGGCGCAGCGGAGAGGAAATTCGTCAACGGGACCAACAACTGGATTTCCCCCGCACTTGCCACCTGCATTTATGTTGGGCTTTCCATCTCTATTCTTACGTGGTTTTTACCCAGAAACCTCGGCCCGCTCCTCGCGCAGCTGAAGCTTCTCATAAAGCTTTCGCTACTCGCCAACTACTTCTCAACCGTCTTAACCATCCTCTTCATAACCGACCATTGGCGAACCCGCTCATGGCTCCTCATCGGAATACTGATTCTCTCCATGGTAGGTGTTTGGTTCGCCTCTCGGTTTATCGTCCCCGCATGGGCGACCGCAGGGGCTATTCTCGCGGGGAAGAATCCCCATCAACTTGACCCCAGCCAACGAGGTCCCAACAAAAACCACTTCACCGGCCGCTTTCCTTGACCCATGGCGGACAACTCAAACGACCAGTGGAAGGGCATCTTCGTTAATTCGCCCAAATCGGGGCCCCCTACCAACGGGAACCCACCGGCTTCCAATGGAATATCGTGGGCCTGGAACCTTTTCTTCAACGGCCCACCTCCCGACACCTTTGGGCAAACAGCCTCGTGCATCCAACCCCGGAAAGATGCCGTCTTCTGGGGCTTGCATGACATCTCCCTCAAAACCGCCACGCAACACTTCATGATCATGGGGGTGCCTGGCTCCGGCAAGACAGTCAGCATCGAGCTCTTTATCCAATCACTTGTCCACCGGCTCCGTGCGCCTGTAGGAAGCGAACCGCCCGAGAAGCTCATCATCTTAGACGTGAAGGGAACCTTCTTCTCCTTCCTAAGAGCCCAGGGAGTGCCGGAAGAAGACATCTTCATCCTCGACCCCTTTGACCAACGCTGCGCCACCTGGAACCTCGCCAAAGACATCACTGGAGATGCGGCCGCGCAAAGCCTCGCTGCACTCATCGTCCCCAGTGAACCGAATGCAAGCACCTCCTACTTTTGGCAGGCGGCCCAGAACACCGTCTGGGCTGTCATCATTGCGCTGAATTCGCTCCGCCCCGAGAGGTGGACCTTGCGAGACCTCATTCAATCGCTCTCCTCTCCAGAGAACATCGAGCGTCTGGTAAATCAGGTTTCGGAAGCCAAGACCAAAGCCGAACCTTACCTCAAGGACACCACCCACTTTCCATCGGTGTATACCTCCATCATGACCAAGGCGTCGCGACTGGAGACCGTCGCTGCGCTCTGGCATGCCACGGCGAGCTCGCCGGACTCTGGGAACTCACCGAAGGAATTTTCAATCGCCGATTGGTTTTCCACTGCCCTCTCCAAGCACCGTCATGGGGTCCTTCTGCTCGGACACAGGCCGAAGTATCTTGAGTCGCTCGCGCCACTCAACGCGCTCCTCCTTCGGATGATTTCCGACGACCTCCAAACGAGACCCGACGTAGACCAGCCGCACACCTGGATCGTGCTCGATGAATTTCGTTGGATGAAGGAGGTCGAGTGCATGGCGCAACTGCTCGGAGTTGGACGCAGCAAAGGAGCCTCGATTCTCCTGGGGCTCCAGGACGTGAGCGGTTTGCGGGTTGTGTACGGAAACGACCGCGCTGATGAAATTCTGGGATTGTGCGCCAACAAGACTTTCCTCCGTCTCGGAAATGCCGCCTCGGCCGAATGGGCGTCGAAATACTTCGCAGACCGGGAAGCGACAGAGACAAAAGTCAGTCACACCTACGCCAAAGAAAACTCCGTCACCCATGCGAGGGATATCGTCACGCGGCCACTCTTTCTTCCCGGAGAGTTTCTCAGTCTTAAGACACCGCGAAAATTTCCCGGCAGCAGAATGCAAGGCATTCATCACATCCCTGACATCGGTGACCCGTTTTCCACAGACGAGGAGGCCAGCGCAATCTTCGGGATGAACTTCAAGCCGACGGCCGACCAACTGAAGACATTTCCCAATCAGATCGACCGCCTCATTAAGGACCAAAAGCTCAAGCCATGGACTTCCGCCGAAGAGCTCGACCTGCTTGGGCCCGACCCTCAAAAAGCCACTTCGAAAACACCGACCACTCCGGCCCAGCCTTCTGGCAATCCGTCAGCACCGGGACCAGTCCCAGCGCAAGGAACCTCCCACTCTGCGACCGCGCCGCAGCCGACCCCTACAGCATCGCAAGGGCCTTCTCCATCCACCGCCCCCAACACTCAATCAGGAACTACTCCACCGTCGGCATCCCCCAAGAATAGGCCTGACCTCATGGACTTTTTGCGCAGAAAAACCGGCCTCTGAAGTGTTCGACGTTTCTCACGACCAACCCCAATGAATTTTGAAACCTGTCACTGCCGGCGGCCCACCAACTGAGCATGTTTCCCAATCGGGTCGACCGCCCCAATACGGACCAAAACCTCAAGACATGGACCTCTGCTGAAGAGCTCGATTTCCTCGGGCCCGTTCGGTAGATGAAAACTCCCGAGAGAGACAAGCCACTGTTCGGCATTCAACTCTTCATCGTTGACCAAATCCGCAAAGCTGAAAAAATTTCTGCGCAAAACCAAACCCCCAGGCACCACACTCTACCCTCACGCCCTCAACCTATGAATCCTATGTTGTCCCATAGTGGAAGCCGTCGTTCAGGTCAGCGTGGAGGAGTTTCTGTCGGTGCAGTCCTCCTGGTCGCAGTAATCGTGCTTCTGCTGGCCCTCCTCGGTCTCGGTTACGCTTGGTTCCAGACCAACAGCCAAAACGCCGCGTTGAGACAGGAAACCAACGACCTCTACGTGGCAAGCATCAGGGAGGCAGCCACGGCAACGAATGCTGCGATTGCAGCCGCCGATGCAGCCAGAAAAGAGAGACTGGCTGTAGCCAAGGCCCGGCGTGACGATTTTACCGCTCGCGCTAAGGGAGTAACCAACCAGATACATACAATACTGGACCGGGCCGTAACCCTTCAAAAGGCCCTCGATGACCTTCGCACCGGCCCCACCGGCCAAAAAGCAGCAGCACACCCAGAGCTCGTGACAACTGCCCGCGGGCTGTTCAACAAAGATGTGAGGAAACTCCCTAAAGAGTTTGAGGCTAACCAACGCCTCGAATCAGCGCGTCGCCTCATGTTTACCGTAGTTGACAATGAGAACACTGAATATGCGCCCTCTAACGAGATTAACGTAACTCTGGAGGACATCCGCAAATGGGCTGACCTCGCGGCAAACGAACAAGGGGAGGTAGCAGCCTCCATCAAATACCTTCAGGACGAAGGGCAGATACGAACGCTCCCGGCTGGTACACTGACAAGCAGAACGCTCCAAGCGGCTATGGATGCCCAAGTTGCTTCGGCCAGTGCTGACAACCACCGAACCACCACAGCCATCAAAGACAAGGCCACTTCTGATGGAGCAACAACCCAAGCCCAAGCAGACGCTGACAAAATTCGTGCAGAAGCAGAGCAGGAGGCCGAGAGGATAAGAATTAAAATTGACGCCGCCAAGAAAGCTGAGAAAGAAGCTTCTCTTGTAAGAGAGGCCGGAACCTCCGAGGTGCGACAGATTCTAGCAGTCATTGCTTCCCCAGGAATCATGGAGGCTAACGGACGGCCCAAAGCCAGTGGAAAACCCGGGCCAATGTCCTACAATGCCCTCGTAAGTGAGGGGTGCATCCTACCGGGAACCCAAGGGATGAAGAATCTCTACGGTGTTGCTAGCCACCCTGCAGACCGAGAGCGCCCCAGATGGGAACGAAAATACGGTGGAGTGTTTATGAGTTACCCCGAACGTCGCGAGGTGGTTGCCAAGGCGCATGACACCCTCATTAGACTCGGACCATACCTTGTTAAGGCTGGAGTGCTTGAACCGTAATTGGCAACCAGGGCCACCCGAATTTCGCGGGGTGATTTTATTTGGTGACCCAATTAGATTATCATAAGCCGTATTTGGCGGTTAGCAATTTCCGCCAGATTACCAATATGGCCCCGTCCTAAACAGCATGCCCAAGTCCAAGATGCGGACCTGACGGCAGCGAAACTCATTCACTACTCGAAACCTGTTTTAGCTGTTGCCGTAGAACACCATTTTCGCCGCGCTGTTTCTTTCCGCGTTAGAGGTTTGTCAACTACTGTCGCGAAACTCCCGGATAATTCAGAACAGAACTCTGCGGCCCATTATTTTTCGCTCAGTTGCCCTAACAGGCAATGATATAATGTGATTCCCGATTGGCTCCCCAAGCATCAAGACAGGTAGGGAATAGCCCCTCCACAATCAAAGGGAATTATCATGAACAACAAACCTGTCCACGAAATCCGCCTCGGAGCGGTCAAAGCAGCAGTGTGGGCCAATAACTCCGCCTCGGGTCTCTGGCACTCGGTCTCTTTTGGCAGGCTCTACAAAGCTGATGATGGAGCATGGAAGACTTCCGATAGTTTTGGACGGGATGACCTGCCCCTCGTGGAAAAGGTTGCGGACCTAGCTCATCGTTGGATTTACACGAACAGCAAAGTCGACGTACCGACCGAGTAAAAACAACGTGCCGCCTTACGCTACGCTCGGGCGGCATTTTGATATCACACACTCCGCTCTCCCAAAAAGGCCACCGGGAACCGGGCCCCATTCGCACGAAGCAGGCCGCGACCGGTGGTCGCATCGCTTCGGCCTGCTTCGGCTCTACCCGGTCCCCGATGGCGCGCCACCCAAGTGAAATTGACGCGCTGGCCTCTAGCGGTGCTAAAACGATAAAAGAACGCGCTCACTTCGCGGCTTTAACCGATTCAGACGATAAAAGAACAGTGCTAAATCTCAGCAGCTCTACACCGGTCTCTGACTGGGGTAAGTCATCAAGAGCTGACCGCTGCGGTAACCGCACCGTTGCTCACCCTCGCCAATTCCTTTTGAAACGCTTTCGGGTAGTAGTCACGGACTCTCAGCCACTCCTCTCGGACAGCAGGCAGCGCCAGAATGGACTCGATGTCCCGACAGCATGCGTCCCAGTCATCTGCGTCGAGCATTCCGTTTCGTCGGCACTTCCAGACTACCACGACGTGGTTCAACCAGAGCTGGATAAATCTGTCCCTCCGGAAGCCCTCGTGACCGGAACATGGCTCGGCAATCTGCATGGCTTCCCAAAGTTCTGGCCGCTCGATGGCGATTGAGGCAAATCGTCGACTGGAGTCCGCTATTCGGACCAACGCGTCCAAGCGGATTTGGCGCACCAAAAGCCTCACCTGAAACGTGTTCATCCCCAATCCGACAAGAGCAACCACGAAGCCAAAAACGGCTACCAAGTCAGGAAGGGATAGGTGAGAGGACCAAAGCACATCCACAATCGTGTTCCTGTAAAAACAGAAATACGCCGCCGGGAGAGTAGCCCCGGTCGGCGCTTGTGGAAACCTTCGGCAAGAAGGGCAGGGGACCTTGAGGGTCCGGGGCGCTTTTTTAGCGTCGGAGGAACTGGCCCAGGAGGTCGTCAAAGACCTCGCGGGGTATTTCGACGACGTCCTCGTGTCCCGGGACAGTCAGTTGGGCCTTGTCATCCTTTGGCAGCACACGGCCCTGGATGATAACGGTGTTGCGATCGGTGACGATGATTCCGGGGCACAAGCCGTTGCCGCAGCCCCTCGGAGAGTAGTGGTCGATGACTTTCATCAGCTCACACTTCCGCATCTATTTCGGGGGTCCGTCCAATCTATTTCAGGAAAGTTCACGGGCCCGGACTTTGGCATGAAAACTTAAGGCCCAAGACCGTCCAGTTCCTACTTTCCGGCTTCGGCGAACGGTGGAAGAAGAGGACCGGCGCGGGGAGTTTTTAACCAAGAGCGGGAGACCATTTGGGTTCGATTCCGGGAACTTTCCGGACCATTGGGAATTCACTGTAATAAAGAATCAGATCCACCCCCTGACCTCCAATTGTATGGATAAAACTGCGACCGCTGGGCTGGTCGCGTGCCTCAATCCGAGTCTAGATAGGCTTCGACCTCGTTCCAGGTGGCCAGTCGAATGCGGCAATGGGTTGGACTCCCTGCAAAGGTGGTGCGGACGCCCGACTCGCGGAGGCACGCCTCAAGCATGATGCTGTTTCCGCGGACTGCGGCCATCCACCAAGGCTGGTTGTCCTTGTCCTTGCGGATGACGAACCCCCGGATGCGGAACCGCTTCTGTTCGCCGTATTCGCTCAATAGGGCAAGGAGGTCGCCCGGCAGCTTCGATTCGGGGGCGTGGTTCTCCGCTGCGTCGTCGGGTTGGTCCGTCATGCCGTTGACCTGACGGGTGCGAGAGAAAAACACAACCTCGGTTTGGGGACGTTCCCGGAAAGAAATAAGGCGCTGGCCAGTTGCACCGAGCGACCGAACTGGGCCGTTCGAATGGTAATCGGCGAACTTCTCACGACTGCCAAAACAAGTTCATCCTCAGCATTCAGTCTCTGCAGTGAACCCCCTATCTGCCGTCCATTCGGGTGTTGCGGGAATTCGTGCGCGCGCCGTACACTTCAACTCCATTTCCGAACTTAGTCGTTCAGCGACATTGGGCACCACACAACTTAAATCCATTTGAAAACATTTATCAGCGTCATCCTCCTTGCGCTTGCCACTACCGTTGCTGTTCACGGGGCAGACAAGGAGAAGACCCTTTTCGATTCAGAAGGTGAGGCCGTGGCCTACATCGCACTCGACGACGAACTAAATATTTATCTATGGAAGGGGGAGCCGGTTGCCTATCTGAAAAGGGAAGCAGGCGACACCCACATTTATGGCTTCAACGGCGACCACCTTGGTTGGTTCGAGAAGGGTGTTGTCTATAATTCAAAAGGTAGAGCCGTGGGTTTTGTCGATGGCGCAGTCAACAAACTCAAAAAGCTAGAACCGCTCAAAGGGCTTCGGAAGCTGACGCCACTCAAGGCACTGGAAAAGCTTGCCCCACTGAAGCCACTGCTTAAGAGCGAGTTTTCAGATACACCTCTGAAGGCGTTTTTATTGCAGGGATCAAAGGACCATTGATGTCATCAGGGTGAAACGCTGGCGTTAATTACGGACGCCCCCCTCGAGAACCCAGCAAAACCATGGATTTCAAACCGCCAACTTTTCCATGGGTTCCGGAACGTCACTGATTTTCTGGTGCAGTCGACGCAGAGTGGTTGGATGAGCTACAAGGTCGACCACCTCGTTTGGAGTAGCTCACAACTGACCTACGGTGACGAACTAACCAATACCAGGCTTTTCCAATGGCATCCCGGAGGGGTTTTAGGGGAAAAGATTGGCGATGATTTTCAGTTATCGGAATTTCATCTTATTTTCTCTATGTCGGATGCGGAGTAGGTGGGTGCATTGTTTCCCATCGCGTGGAGAATATCGCCGTTTATGATTACGCGGTTTTGCGCTAAAGCCGCCCGGGCCGCCTCGTTCACGACGAATTCAATCTCGGCACAGGTATAGTTTTCCAATTGTCCCGCGCAGTCGTGCCAGTCTATCTCCTCCTGCGGTCGGTTCGCCATGCAAAGCCGAAGCAACTCAACCCGTGCCTCATAGTCAGGCGGGCCAACGAAGAATTTCTTGTCTAGACGGCCCGGCCTTAAGACAGCGGAATCAATTCGCTCGGGCAGGTTCGTGGCACCGATGACGAGAATTTTGGCCCGGCTACATTCGTTCAATTGGACGAGAAACTCATTCACTTCGCTGGCGTAGTGATGACCCACGGAATTGCCGTCGCGGTTTGGCACCATCGCATCAAGTTCATCGAAGAATATCATGCACGGCGCCTGCTTTCGGGCTTTTGCGAAGAGTTCGGAGACCTTTCCCTGTGTTCCATGCACATAGACGCTCGCCAAGTCTCCCGGTTTGACTTCGATGAATGAGAAGCCTGCGACTGCTGCCAGTTTTCGGGCGATGAAAGTCTTGCCGCAGCCGGGTGGCCCGTAGAGCAAAATGCCGTTGGGTAAGCTGAGTCGATAGTGCGCGTAAATCTCCGGCTCTTGCAGAGGGAGGATCACATCGCGCTCTAACATGGCCTTGAGGTCCCGCATTCCCGCAACTCCATCCCAAGGCGTCCTGAGCCGTTCAACATCGCTTGCAGGTCTGTTCTTTTCGCTACCTTGCCGGCGAAGAAATCCCGCTTCCCGTTTTAAACGCTCCTTTAAGGCTACCGCTGCCACGTTGTCCGGGTTCATTTCCACCTCAAGACAGGCCCACGCCAGCGCCTCCGTCAGTCGGTCCCGTTCGCGTAGGAGGTCGATTCGGTAAAGCCACGCCAGTCGCCGTTCTTCCGTCACCCACGCCTCGCCTTGGAATAATGGCAGGGGATCCTCGATCAGTTTATCGAGCAATTCCAACGCGCTGCGATACTGCCCGCGCACCATGAGAAGGCCGATGCGCTCGTGGAGGCGTTTGCTCTTCTTGTCTTGCCCTGCGATCTTCATGCGCTATCTCCATTCACGCTTTTGTTTTCTTCGGAGTCAGCTTGTAGAATTTAATGCCGATGTCAGGCCATAAAGAGACCGGTAAAAACGAGGGGGATAATTCGGATGAAGCTTCGATGGGGCTGACCCGTACTTCACCGGCTGGCATACTTGCTCAGCGGGTTGGCCGGAGGATTGAAATAGTCACCCGAATGCTCAAGGAAGAGCCGGCAACGCATTGGCTGTCGATAAAACCTGTTAACCTTCCGGCGGGGACGTTGCGCAGTTTTGGTGGGACGGAGTGCGTATGGTGCCCTCCCGGTCAATTCATGATGGGGAGTCCATCGAGCGAACCTGACCGAGATTCTGATGAGGACCAGCACGAGGTGGTATTGACACGTGGTTTCTTCCTATCGGAGACGGAATGCACGCAAGGGCAGTGGGAGGCGGTGATGGGAGGGAATCCTTCGTGTTATAAGGGAACTGAGCGGCCTGTAGAGAAGGTGAGTTGGGAAAAAGCTGTGGAGTATTGCCGGAAGCTGACGGCCAAGCACCGTGCTGAAGGGATATTGCCATTTGGTTGGGAGTGGCGGTTACCGACGGAGGCTGAGTGGGAGTATGCGGCGCGAGCTGGGACGACGGGACCGCGCTATGGCGAGTTGGATGCAATTGCATGGTATCATGGAAATTCTGACTATAAGACTGATGAGGTGAAGGGGAAGAAGGCCAATGAGTGGGGGCTTTATGACATGATTGGGAATGTGTGGGAGTGGTGTTCAGACTGGTATGGGGAATATCCGACTGGGAGTGTGACGGACCCGAAAGGTCCGAGTTCGGGCTCCGACCGCGTGTCCCGCGGGGGCAGTTGGCTCCTCGACGCCGAGTTCGCGCGCTCGGCCTACCGGCGCAGGTACGTTTGTTTCCCGATCAGCAGCCTAGGCTTCCGCCCCGCCCTCAGTTCAGTTCGGTGAGCTCAAAGCGCCGCCGGAGGCGGTTGGAGCGGAGCGGTTGCGGAGACTGAGTTGGGAGCGAGTGGAGGACTGCGCGTCGACTTTAGCACAAATCCAAAGCATGGTGCCCTCTCTTTTACCTCCCTGACCAGCCTATGTCCCTCACACCTTCCATGGTTGCCCGAATGACGGCGCTAAAGTCCTTACTGGATGCGGGAGACATTGACCTAGCACAGGCCGCAGCAACGCGACTCGTGTGCCATCGGCGAGATGAACCAAGCATCGCGGAGATTTTGGACCTTTTAGAGGCCGGCCGATTTGCCGAGGCGGCCATAAGGATTGGTAAGGAGCTCTCTGAGGGTGCGCGGGTTACGGTGTGGACCGACCCTGAAATCGCCATGCTCGAAAAAGAGCTGGAGCACGTGCGCCGTGAACTCGCTGAAACGGAAGCTGAACAGGCCGAACTTGCTCATCGGCTGGCGCGATTTGAAGCGGCTCAGACTGAAGCTCTTGGAGACCGTCTCCAGCGATTGCTAGAACTTCGGGTGGAATTGAAGCGGCTCCGCGCCTTGGCTGTACCCGAACCAGAGCGCGCACAAGCAACGGCCGATTACGAGAAGGCCCAACAGGACCGCGATGAGTTTTCAGAATCTCACGAGGAGCAGAAGGTGCGCGCGGCCAAAACCGACTGGAAATTGAATGACGAAGAACAGCGCGACCTAAAGCGACTTTTCCGCGAAGCTTCCAAGCGCTGCCATCCGGATGTTGTGGCTGAAGAGCACAGAACGGCAGCAGCGAATCTTTTTCGACAACTCCATGAAGCTTACGAAAATGGCGATTTAGTTCAGGTACGAACCATTGCAGAGAAGGCTCGATTGGGACTGTTTGACGAAACATCTGACTCTCAAAAGAAGAATGGCCCAGAGGCCAAAGAGAAGTTGAAGAGCCGAATTCAGTCGGCCCGACAGGCTCTAGCCACAACTCGGCAAAGTCTCGATGCAGTCAAGGCTTCAACTGCTTTCCAGACGATGCAAGCGACCCAAAACTGGAGGGAATACTTTGAGAGTCAGGCAGCCCGAATTGAGGGTGAAATCGCCCGAATTGCTCATGAGGTTGCCGAGCTGAAAGCAAGCTCCTGACTGTCAGCGGGCCTTTGAAGGGGACCGTTTCGGGGTCATCTTGCGAAACTGATGCCAAAGAATGTAGGAGGGCGCGTCGATGTTAGGCCATAAAGAGACCGGTAAAAAGGACGGGGTGGATAATTCGGCTGAGGCCCCGATGGGGCTTACCCGTGCTTCACCGGCTGGCATACTTGCTCAGCGGGTCGGCCGGAGGATTGAAATAGTCACCCGACTGCTCAAGGAAGACCCGGCAACGCATTGGCTGTCGATAAAGCCTGTCAACCTTCCGGCGGGGACGTTGCGCAGTTTTGGTGGGACGGAGTGTGTATGGTGCCCTCCCGGACAATTCATGATGGGGAGTCCAACGAGCGAACCAGATCGAGGTGCTGATGAGGTGCAGCACGAGGTGGTATTGACCCGTGGGTTCTTCCTAGCGGAGACGGAATGCACGCAAGGGCAGTGGGAGATGGTGATGGGAGGAGATCCGTCGCATTTTAAGGGGGCTGAGCGACCGGTGGAGCAGGTGAGTTGGGAAGAAGCGGTGGAGTACTGCCGGAAGCTGACTGCTAAGCAACGGGCTGAGGGGATATTGCCTGATGGATGGGAGTGGCGGTTACCGACGGAGGCTGAGTGGGAGTATGCGGCGCGAGCTGGGACGACGGGGGCACGCTATGGGGAGTTGGACACGATAGCATGGTATGGTGGGAACTCTGGAAGTCAGACGCATCCTGTGAAGCAGAAGACAGCGAACGCATGGGGGTTGTACGACACGATGGGGAATGTGTGGGAGTGGTGTGCGGACTGGAGTGTGGATTACTCGACTGGGAGCGTGACAGACCCGAAGGGTCCGAGTTCGGGCTCCTTCCGCGTGAACCGCGGGGGCAGTTGGTTCTACGACGCCTGGAACGCGCGCTCGGCCAGCCGGAACAGGGACGACCCGGCCCTCCGGTGCTACGACCTAGGCTTCCGCCCCGCCCTCAGTTCAGTTCGGTGAGCTCAAAGCAGTCAGGAAGGAAGCGGAGCGGCTGCGGAGCCGGAGTCGGTAGCGAGGGACGAGCGGAAGACTCAGGCGTAGGGGCCGCGGAGTGGGGACTTGCCCTGATGACAGTCAAATCGTGAGAAAAGTGCCCAAATCACCCCTTGCCATACAGTCCGATAAAATGGATTATCAGACTAATAAGGCCAGAGAAGGGGACCCCGTAGGACCGTATTTGTCCCACCTGACCAGTCAGATTCCCGCAAGCAAATGACGGAAATCCTTCATGTTCAGGCGGGTTTCAAGCGACCCTCGCTCAATACCCTTCTCTTCTGGCCCCTGAGGATGTCCGACGCCATGCCCAAAGACGGTCCCATCATCGTTCGACGAACCAAACCTCAAGGGGTCGCTTTGCCGCCCCCACCGGAACTCACTGGCCAGTCGCCCGACGATTCCAATCTCCCGGCCTCGGCTCAAGCCTCAGAACAGCGTCTCATCACCCAGGCCGAGTTTCAGCGCCTCGGCGATATGCCGCCCGAGGCCGAATGGTTCGCCAACATCACCAACCCCAATACCCGGCGGGCCTACCGCAATGACGTTGGGCAGTTCATGAAGTTCGTTGGCATCGAGCACTTCACTGATTTTCGCATCGTCGCACGAGCCCACGTCATCGCCTGGCGTAAGACGTTAGAGGAAAAGAGCATGTCTCCGGCCACGATTCGCCGGAAGCTCTCCGCGCTCTCTGACCTCTTTGATTACCTTTGCAAAGAGAACGCTATCGTTATCAATCCGGTTCACGGCGTTGAAAGGCCAACTGAAGGGGCTAATGAGGGCAAAACCCCTGCTATCTCCGACGAACAGGCGCGCCAACTGCTCAATGCTCCCGACGCCACCACGCTCAAGGGCAAGCGGGACCGAGCTATTCTGGCCGTCCTCCTCTACCACGGTCTGCGTCGCGCTGAATTGTGTGCCTTGAAGATTGAACACTTCGTGCAGCGTCGTGGCATCATGACTCTGACCGTCCATGGTAAGCGTGGGAAACTCCGCTACCCGCCGGTCCATCCCAAGGCCTTGGCATTGGTCCAAGATTACCTCGATGCCTTAGGACACGGCATGGACGCCAAGGGGGCCCTCTTCCGGCCGATGCGAAGGCCCGATGGCAAGCTGGAGAAAGCACTCACCAGCGATTCGGTCTACCGGAACGTGGTGATGCATTACGCGAAGTCAATCGGCATCAGCATCGAGGCGTTTGGCCCCCACTCTCTCCGGGCCACCGCAGCTACTAATGCCCTCGAACACGGGGCCGACATTGCGAAGGTTCAAGAGTGGCTCGGTCATTCAGACATTTCCACCACCCGCCTGTACGACAAACGTCAGAGTCGACCTGAGGACTCGCCTACGTTCAAGGTTGCGTATTGATGAACAAGGAACAAACGCACTTTTTGGCACCAGAGCTCTCAATTTCCGTAGGAAAAACGCACTGGAGGCGAGGGTTGGAATCGCCCGACTCTCGCCTGTAACCTGTTGCAAAATATCGGGTTTTGCTGGGGTTTCAAGTAAACTCTGCTTGCGGACGCCATCCCTCCCGGCCCCCACAGCTTAACCATTTTACTGACACTTTTACTGACAGTGGTTCGGTGCAAAAAGACGTCGGAGCCGTTCGGTTTTCGCACCCAATTCGCAGATCACATTCCATCGCCGCCATAAGGTTGCACCGGAATTGCGATTCCAAACGTGATCACGCAAACTGGGTGAAACGCGTGTTCCACCCCGAATCCGGTGAAGACGAGCATGAGCAACGAAGTTCATCCGAATTGCGAAGGTCCGATCTGTCCTGAGGGTTCCCCCCTCAGGGCAATTCGGTTCTTCAAGCCGGAGACTTCGCACGGTTTTCTCTCGAACTACTTCCGCTGGCCGTTCGTTCTCGAATGCCGCCGGTGGGAGAACATCGAGCATTGCTACCAAGCCGCGAAGTTCAGCCACGATCCAAAGCTGACAGAAGCAATCTGTCGCCATTCCCACCCGGATGCCGCGAAAAGCTTTAGCCGCGAGCATGCGGGCGATTGCCGTCCGGATTGGGAGCGCGTCAAACTCCAGGTCATGCGCAAAGCGGTTTGGGCAAAGTTTGGACAGTCCGCCCTACTTACCCGTGAACTGCTTTCGACAGGACACGCGTGCCTCATCGAGGATTCCCCCTTCGATTCTTTCTGGGGACTCGGACCAACGGGCCAAGGCGAAAACCACCTCGGCGTGTTGCTGATGGAGCTCCGCGGTGAACTTCAAATGGAGTCTGCAGAGCCGCGCCCGTGAACCGAGCGCACACAGTTGGCGGTGGCCACCATAACGGGGAAACGGAACGGCAATCCGCCGTCATTCCCGACCCGATGGAGGATACCCATGCCCACATTCCACCCCTTGCTCTACTCCGTTCGTGATGGTGCCGCCATTGGGCAAACAGTCGAAGCAACCGATGCCAACGAGGCCGTTCGACACGTCGCAGCGGCAGTCTGCGATCTGACCTTGCCGGAAGTGGATCTGGCCCTGGCCCGTCGCGAATTTGAAGTCATCGCCGTGATGATCGGCGACCCCAAGTTCGTCCCGACCACGAAGCTGCCGCTATTCCCGGCACTTTAGGCCATCCGACCGAATGCTGGTTCGGTGAGCGGCACATCCCACGGCGAACCTGCATAACCGGGTCACGGGCCGAGCTGATTCGTGCCCCAAGGAGGTAATCCCATGCAGTCCATCGAACAGGCGTCCAACGCCGAGCTTTTGTCCGCCCTTACCGGCCCACGCCCCGCTCGATTGCTGCTGGAGCGGTTTGGCGGGCTGTCCCCGCTCGCTCGCGCATCGCTGGAGGAACTCCAGCAACTGAAGGGCGTTGGAAAGGGCAAGGCCACTGCCATCCGTTCCGCATTCTTGCTGGCTCAACGGCTAAGCCAGGAAACCAACAAAGAGGCCCCGATGCTCGACACGCCCGAAAGGGTGGCCGACGTCCTGCGGGAGCCCAATCGGCTCTACACGGTGGAACATATGCAGGTCGTCTGCGTGAACACCCGCCGCCGCTTGATCGCGGTGCAGAACGTGGCGCAGGGACTCGTCGATCAGGTTCTCGTTCATGCTCGCGAAGTCTTCGCCATCGCCATCGCCAAGCGGGCTTCGGCCATCATTCTCGCGCACAACCATCCCAGCGGGGACCCGACGCCGAGCGAGGCGGACATCCGGGTGACGCGCGATCTCATCCGCGCCGGGCAACTGCTCAAAATCGAGGTGCTGGATCACATCATCCTCGGGCAACGCACCACAGAACGGCCCCGCGACTACTGCTCGTTGAGGGAGTTGGGTTATTTTGCCGGGTATTGAGTAATGCCGAGCTCGGCATAATGGATACTTCCATTCCTGACCGATTCCGAACACTCACTCGAAGCCGTTCCAGCGAAGCGTTTTTGCGAATGGACCGGATCAGAGACGATTAACCCTCTTTTTAAGGAGAATCGTCTATGTCCAAGCAAACCACCGAAACCAAAACCACCCGTCCCGTGCATGAAGTCCGGCTGGGCCTGATCAAGGGCGCCATCTGGGCCAACACCACGCGGGAGGGGGTCATGTTCAATGTCACCTTCGAGCGTAGCTACAAGGACGGCGAGGAGTGGAAGACCACGAACTCGTTCGGCCGCGACGACCTGCTGAAGCTGGCCAAGCTCGCGGACGAAGCTCATTCGTGGATCACCCGGCAGCCTCCGCCACGCACCCCGCAGGCACCCATGAACCGCGGCACCCTGCCGAAGGCCGCTCCGGGGATGGCAGGACGTTCCGCGTCCTGAATCTCAGGCGTTTCCGGCCTTGGAAACGCACAGATTTTCGGCGACCGGCATAACTCCCGGCACGGACCCGTGATGGGTCCGCCAGGAGCATGACCATGAACCGAAATTCCACCGCCCGTGCCCGTGATGACCGTCAGTTGGACTTCTTCGGCTTTGCGCCGGTGGTCCTGCCTGCGGATCGCGGGCCGCCCCTCAGGCCAGCACAGCCGCTGCACTCGGCCTCCGCTCCCGTCCTGCCGGTCGTCGAGTGGCTGGAGATTCGCTTGGAGCCAGACCCCGAGCGACCTCCGGCACCGGTAGTTTCCACGCCCAGCCGCTTCGTCATCACCGACACCGACCGTCTCGGTGAGGGTTCCTTGCGCCAGAAGTGCGACGGCAACCTCACCGCCATCGCGCTGCTTCAACGTTTGGAAGCGGAAGGCCGCACCGCGACCGAAACCGAACGACGCACCCTGGTGCGTTACGTCGGCTGGGGCGGCCTGCCGCAAGTCTTCGACCGCCACAATGACGAGTGGCGTGCTCAGAGGGAACAGCTCGAATCCCTGCTCACGCCCGAGGAATTGGCGTCGGCCCGCGCCACCACGCTCAACGCGCATTACACCTCTGCCACCATCATCCGCGCAATGTATGCCGGGCTGAAACGAATCGGATTCACCGGTGGGCGCATCCTCGAACCTGCCTGCGGCCTGGGTCACTTCCTCGGCCTGATGCCCGAGGGACTCCGTGCCCGCTCCACTTTCACGGGCATCGAGATTGATTCACTGACGGTTCGTTTGGCCAAGGCGCTCTATCCCGAGGTCGACCTGCGCCATTCGCCCTTCGAGACGGCAAAGTTGGCGGACGAATCCTTCGATGTGGCGATTTCCAATGTCCCGTTCGGCGACTACCGCCCCTTCGACCGGCGATTCCCGCGATTCCTGATTCACGACTACTTTTTCGCCGCCTCCCTCGCACGGGTTCGTCCGGGCGGCTTGGTCGTCTTCGTCACTTCACGCGGCACGCTCGACAAACAAGACGGCCAGTTGCGCGAGTTTGTCGCGGGTCAGGCG
>Ga0315905_10001109_pt1 | contig 29226 bp, 28 predicted proteins | sample LakEriMetagenome_5_FD_203522 | JGI IMG/M metagenome (GOLD analysis project Ga0315905, IMG submission 203522) | Freshwater fungal communities from buoy surface, Lake Erie, Ohio, United States - Buoy 4 MA121 | ecosystem: Environmental > Aquatic > Freshwater > Lake | place: USA: Lake Erie, Ohio...
ACTAACCGCAAGGGTAAACAGTTATCTACTCCACGAGCAATATGGATTTTAGAAAATCATGGTATTGATTTAGAAGGAAAAAGAATTATACCTCCAAAGGGTCTGCTCACTAAGCCTACTGTCAATCGATATTTAAAGAGGTTGGGTCTTATTTCAAAAAACTTTTCGTGTGAGCCTGCAGTAGTAAGATTTCAAGCAACATATAGCAATGAATGCTGGCAACTTGATTTTTCTCCATCAGAACTGAAATACTTACCGGTTGATGGTCAAGAAGATAGAAATGAATCATTATTACTAGCTAGTGTAGTAGATGACAGAAGTGGCATGGTATATCAAGAATACCACTTAAGTGAAGGTGAAAATATATTAATGGCCTTACGTTTTTTATTTAACGCTATGTCACCAAAACCAAATAAACAAATGCCTTTTCAGGGAATTCCCTTGATGATTTACTTAGATAATGGGCCAGTAGCAAAAAGTCTGGTTTTTCAAAGGGTTTGTAAACAGCTTGGTATTGAAATCCATACTCATAAGCCAGCAGGAAGTGACGGAAGAAGAACTACTGCCCGTTCAAAAGGAAAGGTGGAACGTGTGTTTAATACGGTACAAACTCAATTAGAAACACTATATCATTTTCATAAACCATCATCTGTTGAAGAAGCTAATAGTTGGCTTTGGAACTATCTTGCTCACTATAACAGTTTACCACATCGTTATGAAAAGCATTCACGTTTGGAGGACTGGCAACAAAATTTGCCTACAGAAGGTTATAGACAAATGTGTGATTGGGAAAAATTTTGCCAAATGGCACGAGAACCAGACGAAAGAAAAGTATCTTCCGATGCTTGCATTACTTTAAGTGGAGTACGTTATCAACTTACCCCCGAAATGGCTGGAGAAAAAGTGATTATTTTATTGGGGTTGTTTGATAACGAATTATATGTAGAATTTCAAGGACAAAAACACGGTCCTTTTTATCCATCATCAGGTCCTATACCATTACATATCTATCGCTCTTTCAAAAAGACAAAAATAGAAAAACAAATAGATAAATTAGAGCTATTAGCCAAAAAACTTTCTCTTCCACGTTCTGTGCTTACTGGCCAATTTGGAAGTGATTTGAGGTTAATAGAACAAGCCAAATTAATAGCTGAAGAGGTTAAACCTCAACCATTTGTCCCATTTGAAGATAACAATATAGAAACGGCATATTTTAAAACAACACTAGAAGCAAAATTAGCAATTGCTAAACTATTAGGGAAACCTTTGGCTGTAATTCCTGAAGTCCAGCGTTTAGAGCTTGATAAGCTAATTAATGAAAGTTTGCATAAGACTACTCTTTTGGGCAAAGTCCGAGAGTTTTTTAAATTAAAATTAGTATCCAATCATATATAAGAGGTAAATTAAGGATGAACAATGAAATCATGCAGTTTTTTGGATTAAGCAGGTCATTTTATAATTTACCATTTTTAGAAACAGAGGTAATAAAAAGGCAAGTTGAAAATATTAAGTTAGCAAGCAGAACTGGTGGCATTATTGCATTAACTGGTATGGTTGGGAGTGGCAAGACAACTCTTTTGTGGAAAATTCAACAACAGCTATTTGATGAATGTATTGCAGAACTGGAAAAAGTAAAAAATCGTTCTAACTTAAAACTAAGGAATGTAAAAAAGGAGTTAGCAGCAATTGAAAACAACGTTGTTCCTAAATTAATTGAAGATTGTTTAATACTTGGTGGGATTAAATTTAATTTGAATCTAGAGCAATCATCCTTATTAAAATCGTTAATTGATGGTGATAGTAATGATCATGCCCTAGATAATGCTAATGTTAATTGTAACGATAATATAGACGCTATTCTACCTCTACCTAATAATTCATGCGATGAATCATATATTAATTCCGTAATGGAAGAATTGGATATAGAGACTACTTGGAAGGTAGAAAATAAATTAGACAAATCTTTTAGAGTAGATGATAGTAAATTTTTATCCGATGAACCAAAAACTTTATCAACTTCATCCTCTTTGGAAGAGTTAGCTGAAGAAATAGAGAAAAATGATGGAATCAAATCTGACCCTCATGTCGCCAAATCTGGACTACTATATAATAAAGACCTTATATCAAAAATAAAAGATATTAAAAGTAACTTAGGGCTTACGCCCAAGGTTCTTTTTAATAAATTTTTAAAGAGATTTAGTAAGGACGGGTCAGGTGAGGATGTGGGTAACAAGAAAGAAGGGGTTATCAGAGAAAAAGAGTTTAATATCCACTCGGAGTTAATTCGGGCAAAACTTAAGGTGTTGCCGAAAGATAAAGCGGATAAGGCTAGAAAGTTTGCCTATTCTCTTCTCTCTAAAGGTTTAGCTAGCGGGTATGCGGCAAATCTTAGTAAACACGAGCTGGCAAAACAGCTAATTCATCATGCAGCAACTTGGAAACCTACTAAGCTTGGTTCTGTCTCTAGGGAAAAAGAGATAGATACCGCCTTATCGGTGGCTTGGAAGAAAATAGTAGGGGGAACATGGCAAGTTCCGCTAGAACTCGCTAAAGCTGAGATCTTGCAATACGAGTTTAATGCATACAGGCGAAAATATCAAGAATCTGGAGTATTGTCTTACGAGGCTAAAGCTTTGGAATCCGATGTTAATAATTTACTGGGCGGATGGTGTGATTTGGTTGGTAAGATTACCGAAGAAATTAATGTATCTAGTGCAATAGAGGGAAATACGTCTAGCATTAGAGATGTCGATGTTTATGCTTCTATCAACCTACCAGAACTAGGGTTAGAGGGGAGGGACTATAAACAAAGCTGGGCTGATAATATAGAATCGGAGGGTTCTTTTGCCTTTAATATTGCTAGTGACCAAGGAAGTCAGAAGTTTGATTATGATTATCCTGAACTTGAGGAGTCTAGTAACCGCCTTAACATTAGCTTATTGCATATCCCTGAGCAGCAAAAATATTTTAAGGTAATCCCTAGCGATAATGACGATTCTATGAAATTAGAGACTATCAATGGAAAAGAATATTTTGTAAGGTTAAAGGAACTAGAAATGAATGATCAGGGAGAATTTGTAATGACCTTGAGGTCTATAGCAAATAAGTGTTTCATAGATTTATCTGAAAATATTCAGGACAATTCTTTACTGATTAAAGAGGAATTGAAAGGATTAACATCTCAAGTAGATTTAAATTTAAATGGTAATGCAGACTTACAAACTATGGCTACAAAAAATAGAACCGTAAAGATCGATGAAGTGATAGGGAATTTATTAAAAACGATTATAGTCGGTAATTAATTATAACATCTAAAAATGAAATTTTAGATGTTATAATGATCTAATTTATGAGGAGAAAATGAGTGAGTAGTTTATTTTTACGTAAATCCTTTTATTTTGTCCGTCACGGGGAGACAGATTGGAATAAAGAACAAAAAGTTATGGGTCAATCAGATATTCCATTAAACGAAAACGGTATTTTACAAGCACAAGCAGTGGCAGAAAAAATCCAAGCTTTACCGATTGATATAATTATTTCATCACCTCTTAAAAGAGCTTTGGCTACTGCAGAAATTATAGGTAATAAAATTCATCAACCCGTCACTATTGAAAATAATTTACAGGAATATGGCTGGGGAATAATGGAGGGAAAAATAAGAAGAGATTGCTCTTATAACAACATTCCTTTTGAAGCTGAAAAATGGTGGCAAAAAGGTATAGTTCCAGAAGGGGCTGAATCCTTTGCTAAATTTACCGATAGAGTAATAAAAGCTACTAATGATCATTTATCGGTTAATCAAAATATATTATTCGTAGCACACGGCGGTGTTATTATGGCTATACTTGCATTAATCGGTAAACCTTCGTGGAAGATTAAAAATGTTGCCTTATATCATTTTATAGCACCGGAAGTAGGACAAAATTCTTGGGATATTAATATAATAAAGTAAGAGTTATTAAACTACTGGGTAATTTATCAAAGAAATAAATTAAAATCATAAAGTATGACTGCTGAGAAATTAAGTCAAATCAATAACATAATATTCACTCCAAGAGAGATAGATGTTATTGCCTGTATTATTAATGTAAGAGGGGTTAAAAAAATTGCTGATATTCTCGGCATATCACACAGAACGGTTGAGAGTTATATTAAAACGATACTAAGAAAGATTTCCTCTAATTCTCAAGAAGCTATAAAAGATTTTGTTGAAAAATCTTCTGAATTAGTATTGCTAAAACAGCATTATACAGATCTGTTAATCAACAAGCTGTTTTTATCTCAAATAGCTAAGGTAGCAGTAAAACTCAAAAACAAGAATATATTATGCTTTGTAAGTCAGACAGGAAATGAGAAGTTAGAATATATAATTAGTTGTTTAAAATTAGCTAATATCAATATCACTGAACAATCTGTTAAGATTCCTAATAATGACGGTAATCAAAAAATTATAACGGTATTAACAGAGAAGCATTTATTACAATTAAAGCAGGCAAAAAAAATAGATAATACTATATTTGTTTGTTTTGATAAAAGACTAAGCGATGATTTTTTACAAAAGTTTTCTTATATCCAAATTGTAGATTGCTTTGAAAAGGATCAGATATATTCGTCTATATTTAAAATCATCGAATTATTAGCTCCGAATATAGATTTGCATGAATCAATATCAAGTTTTAATAAACAAAAGAATAATGTAATTAATCTAAAAATTGATTTAACGACTAGATTATTAGATGTAGACCAAGAAATAAAAGAAAAAATTCCAACTACGAAAAAAATTACAATTATCACTTTTATATTAATTGCAATAATAGGAATAGTATTATCAACTAGCTTTTTAATATATAAGAACTACTATTCTTCAACTAATATTAGCGTTAATTTTTTATTACCTAATAAAAAAATATTGCTTGAAAGAAAGGTAATTGTTGACCAACTAGATAAGATTTTTACAAAACCAAATGAAATTAATATTGCAGTATTAGTTGGAGTAGGAGGTTCAGGTAAAACTACTATTGCTAGAAATTATGCAAGTAGACAAAAGGCTTCAATCATATGGGAAATTAATGCCGAAACAAAAAAGAGTTTATCTTTATCACTAGAGGGTCTGGCGTATGCTCTATGTGACAATAGTTCCGATAAACAAAAATTGCGTGATATCTTGGATATTAAGGACTTTGTTAAAAAAGATAGACAATTATTGTTATTTACTCAGAGGCAACTGAGGTTAAAGCCTGACTGGTTTGTTATTTACGACAACGCTGAATCATTTGAAGATATTGTTGAATATTTCCCTAACAATAGCCAAAGTTGGGGTAACGGAAGAGTAATAATAACTACTAGGGATGCTACTATCAAGAATAATAGTTATATAGATAACCAAAATGTCATTAACGTAGATGAGATTAATGAAAAAGAAAAACTAGAATTATTTAAGAATATTACCGGTGATTCATCACCACAATTAGTTCGTAACCAAGAAACGGTAGAACAATTTTTAAAAAACATTCCCTCTTTCCCTTTGGACGTGTCAATCGCTGCTCATTATTTGAGAGACACAGGTGTCGAATATAATCAATATTTAAAAGAAATAAAAACGCCTAAAAAAGAGTTTACCGAGTTACAAACATCAATATTACAAGATGTTAATGAATATACAAAGACACGTTATAATATAGTCTCATTAACATTACAGAATATCATAAAATCAAATTCAGAATTTTATGATTTGGCGTTACTAATTGGATTACTCGATTCTCAAGAGATTCCGGAAGAACTTCTAGTAATTTATAAAAACCAATATATTACCTCTGACTTTCTAAGAAAATTAAAGAAAAACTCCTTAATTACTAATATCCAATATAAGGATAACGATAAAAAGGATATAGATAATTTAACTAGTTTTTCTATTCACCGCAGCACACAAGTTAATATTCTAGCCGATATTATAGATTCATTGACTGCTAAGCAAACACAGGAAGTTTTATCAACTATTTTTATTAATATTCAATCCTATATACTAAAACAAATAGATTTAGAAAATTCAAGCGGGTTAAAGAATTTTATTAGACATTGTGAAGTTTTATCTAGTAAACACGACTTATTAGCTAAAGAAGATCTAATCTTAATAAACAACTCCTTAGGAATTATCTATTATTATTTAGGTAATGATAAACAAGCAAAAAATATATTAGAAGAAAATCTGAATGCTGATAGAGAAGACCAGGAAACGGCTTTAATATTGACTCATTTAGGAGCTATTTACAGAAAAATAGGTCAAGATTATCAAACGGCAATTGATTATTTAAAAAAGGCAATAGCCATTTATAATAAAATATCACCAGATAGTGTAAGAGAAGGATTGGCACTGACGCATTTGGGTAATACATATAGAACTTTGGGGGATTTTCAAAATGCTATAGAAACTTTGCAAAAGAGTGTAAATATTTATCATAAACATTCGGGCTATTATGCCGGAGAAGCAAGAGCACTCAGTTATTTAGGCGTTGCTTATCGTGAAAGCGGTGATCTTACTGAAGCAAAAGGTTTACTAGAACAGGCTATCAATCTTTATAATAAAGAGAGTTATCCTAAGTATAGTTCTGTGTATGCAGGAACTTTAGCTCATTTAGCTATTACGTACAGAATGATGGAAAAATACGATAAGGCTAAAGATATATTAGAAGAAAGCGTTGAGATATATAAGCAAATTAGACCCGAGAATCATCCAGATATAGGTAGAAATATACTAAATTTGGGTATAATTTACGGTGAAATTAAAGAAAATATCAAAGCAAAAGAATTGTTAGAAAAAAGTCTTAATGATTATGAGAACAATTACGGTAAAAGTCATATAGAGACTGGCAAAGTACTCAATCATCTAGGAAGATTTTATATATTAGCTAAAAATTATAAAGATGCTGAAATATCACTCAAAAGAGCAGGCGATATTTTACAACAAAACTTTCATCCAGAAAGTTATAGATCCTTTGAATTATTAGGGGATTTACATATAAGTAACTTAGAAAAACAACCTCTATTGAATAAAGAGGCTGCCAAGAGCAATTATAACAAATCATTGGAATTAGCTCAGAAATATTTCTCTGGAGTTTCTGTAAATGTTAATAGAGTTAAAGATAAAATTATCGCTTTAGAAATAAATAATTAAAAACATTGTGATAATCTTAATAGATTATACGTAAGAATCACTGGAGCAAATATTGGGGGTATATTGAATAGGTTGTCTGTGAGATTTTAGAATGCTAATCATTAAATCTCATGAGTGTATATGAACAAAAACAAGACAAGTTATAAGTTAATCGGTTTTTATGAAAACTTTAATAATTCAGGAAAATTAAAATTAAGATTAACCAATCTAGATAGTTCGATATGTTGCTACATTGAAGATATTAAATTCATTAGCAAATATCTTTCTGAAATGGACAATGAGTATATTAATCAATTAGCTCAATATAGGGATTAAATATTTAAAATCTGGTTTCCCTGATAACACCAAAAATATGAGTATTTTTATTATCATATTGCTGTATAGGCAATTTACTAGTAACCGATTCTAAGAAAACCTCAGCACCTTCTTTAATAATTTTCTTAATGCTAGGTTCTGAGTTGTTAATAGATAAAATAACAAAGTCATTGTTAATATATTGGTCTGTTTCTTCTACGATGATTGTACTATTTTCTTTATAAATATCAGATATTTTATTATTAACTTTTAGTGCAAAAACTAAATTTTGGGTAATTAGAGAGCAAGATATAAAATTGGTATTTTCGTCAATTTTATGATTAATTACCATTTTTTGGACATCCAAATCATGCCAACTTAAAATCGGAATTGTAATTTCCGAGAAATTTAAAGGCATTTCTCCTATAAGTTGTGCAACATGTATATCAAAAACCCTAGCAATAGAGGCTAAAGTGTGTAATTTAGGATTAATTGACGTACCTATAATAATCCCGTTAAGGGTGGTCATTGGGATTTTAGCTAAAGTCGCAATTTCAATTCGATTTAAACCAGATTTAGTAACTAGATAATTAAGATTCTTTATTAATTTGTCGCTTAATTGAAGATTTTCTGGACTGCGTTGCTTAATTTTTCTCATAATTTTCTTTTTATATCAACCTTGTCTGTAATTCTCAAGAAATCTTTGCCCAATATAACAAATTCTAATATAAAATCAAAAAAAATAATAAAGTAAGCTAATTAAGATATTTTACCAAAATAAAGCTTGATTTAAGATTTCTAACAGTTTAATATAGGTAAAAACATGTACAATTATGTTTGATTAATGTAAAAATAATAAAAATGTAATGAAGATTAGCTAGAATACCTCCCAGTGAATATTTAAGATTTCGAACCCCTTCTATACTCACTGGGATATTTGTTAAACATAAATGTAAAACAAAAGGTAATATGAATATACCAAAAAACCTTTCAACTTGCAAGCCTGCAAGTACAAAATTATCAAATTCCGTTGATATCGGTAGCGGCAATATCATACCTAACTGGTGGTATGCAAAGATACTAACAACAGGTGGTAAAGCCGATACTATGGCTATTGCTCTATTATCCGAGTTATGGTTCTTGTACCGCTCTACGGGACAAGAAGAACATCAAAAAGACTATGATTACTTTTGTAATAAATTTAACTTAAGCACCTATCAGATCAGAGAGTCCTTTATCCGTTTAGAAGCTCTTGATCTTATGAAAAGATCGATCGGTAGCATCGTAGTACAGGGGAGAAAATTCGCCAATATTCTATTTGTCACCCTAAATGTTAAAAAATTGCTTGAGATGTCACCGAGCTACCTGCAAGCAGGTTCAAATGACGATGATAACGATAACAATCAAAAAGGAAGCGATAATAAACGCCAAGATTCTATTTTTTTGGACGATAGGGTAGGGGGTTCTAAAGATAGTGATTTAGAGATTTTAGATGTAAGAATAATTAAGAAAAATCTATTAAGAACTAGATCTACTGAATCTAATATTGTTTCAAATTCTTTTTTAGAAAAAGAAAACTCAGCTGGTACCGTTACCAGTAAACAAAGATTTAGTTTTGCTTCGTTTTATCCGCTAGTTCAATCAGACATTGATAAGCTGCAAATGCTTTGTGGTCGAGAGTTCTCTAGCAATGCTATTAACGAGATTTTACAAAGCTTGAGTACCAAATTACCGACCCATACTTTCCCTCATAAAGCGGCATTCATTAAATACATGGGGAAAGCTTTAACTTACGAGATGAGAGATGCGGTAAAGATTAGTAACGAGAGCTTCAAAATCAAGAGTAACATCACCGCTGAGGAAAACATCACTAAGGCTAGAGAGGAATTTCTAAACGAAATTGAAAATAGCCGAGATACTTCTCCTAAAATGCAATTAAGCCGCAAACTAGCGGGGATATTAGAACCTAGTATTGCTTACGACTTTTTAATGTCGGCTAGCTTTGTTGATAATACCGAATCTTCAAAAACAGACAGTTTTAAAATTATCTTACGTAAAAAGCTGACCTTGAGTCAATCGGAACACCGCCTAATACTTACGCAGGTACAATCGGTATACGGAGATCATATCAACCGTCTTAACATCACCTCATCTCAAGATGCGGAAACAACCGATGCTTCTTTTAAACAACCCAAAGTCCTACAAAAAGAAGATACTAAAAGCTTTGAAGGGGTTTGGGGTAAAATCAGACAAGGTTTAATTGATTATTACGGTTCTGGTGGCAATGCTATGGACAATGTTTGGTTTAGTAAACTAACCGCTAATGTTGATGCGGATAATAAAAAACTCACCTTGAAAGCTCCAAGTAAATTCATCAAAGACTGGGTACAAAGTAATTATAGTCATCTGATAGATAAGTTATGTAGCTTGCACAGTTATAGCTTAGGAGCGGTGGTTGTCGTATGAAAAATCATCTCAAAAACCTCTTTGCTACGGTTGTTATACCTACCATCTTTATTACGGGATTTAATAACGCCGCATCTGCTACTAAGATCAACCCCGAGATAGCAAATATCGGTTATTGGTACGATGATTCCGATGTGCGAGGAGTTATTGCTAACCGCCTCGGTGACAGGGTTTATATTGCTCCTGCCGTACCTAATTCCCCCTTATTAATTAACGATGTAGCCGCAGCTGCTTTAAATGAAGCAAGAGCTGGTAAACCTGCTTTAATACCCGTGAACTTAAATAATAATCACTGGACGGGTATTGCTATTAGGACAAAAGCAAGCGGGGATATCGTCGTATTCTATAACGATTCGTTCGGTAGTAGCTTTGGCGATGCTGCTACCGAGAGCGGTCAATATATAGAAGCTATTAAAAAACTTGTACCGAATGCGGAGATTATCGATCTGCAAGTGCATCAGCAAAATGACGGCTCTTCTTGCGGGGCATTTACCGCTGAAAATCTGATTGCTATTAGCATGCTTGATCAGAACGATTTAACCTCTGATGCCGCAAGAGAAGTACTTAAAGATATAACCGATGCAAAGGCTATCCGCATACTGCAGTTAAATGCCCTGAGTAGCCTATATCAGAAAATAATAACAAGCCAAGAGTTAGCTCAAGCTAATCTTACCAAAAACAACATAGAGACTACAACCGAACTAGCTTATCAAGAAACGGGCAATTTATCGTCATTGCTTACAAATCGTCTATCACATCTACATCTAGCGGATAACGGTGATACCGGAATATCTGCGGGCGATGAGCAATTAAATTACGGCGCGTGGGTGTCGGGAAGCGCGGGTAAGGGATTGTTTAAAGCTAAATATTCTAGCAAAATAAAACACAATATAGGCTTCGCCTCTATAGGTTTTGACGGCAAAATCGATGATGACACGATTTTAGGTGTTGCTTTAAGCTATAACATCAATAGCTTAAAACCAAAAGTCGCTTCTAGTAATAATGATAAAAATAGTCGCACTGATTTCTCCACGAGTACCCGTTCTATAATCGGCTCTGTTTACGGAAGCACGCAAGCTGACGAGCAGTTAGTTATTCACGGTAATATTACATTGGGTAAACTCTACGGTAAAACCAAATATCAATCGTTCCTAAGTGATGATAATAGTTTCAAATTAAAAGGTGACTTGTTTGGTGCGAGTCTCGGTGCTAATTATTATATACCGCTAGCTTCGTTGGTACTAGTACCAAGCTTGACCTGCTCTTATGATGGAGTAAAATTTGCCGCCGTAAAACAAGATAATTTTAATACTAACAAAACCTACGTTCAAAAATTCTCTATTACGCCTAGCTTGTCTCTTGCTACTACATTTGAGTACGAGAACTTTCAGCTAATCCCGCAAACCTCGGCAAGTTACACCAATTCACCTTTTATTAAATCAAAAAAACTAAAAGTTAGAAATGTAAGCGGCAAAACTCTCTCTAATAACAAAATCTCCGTTGCTAAAGATTCGTATAACTTGGGAGCAAGTTTGACTTTAGCGTCCGAGAGAATAGAGACAAGCATCGGATACGAGAGAACAGCTCAACCTAGATACTTAGGACATATAGGTTATTTGAAATTAAGAATTAATATTTAGAGGTTATTTCTATGAGCGAGACAACAGAAGAAATCAGAGACACGCTAACTTTCATATTAAACAAGCTGCAGACAATAGATTCTAAGCTAGATAGACAAGAGGAAGATATTAAGGCGTATATAGAGCGTGGCCTAGTAAACTTAGATTCAAAGGAGCTGCTAATAGCGGGGCTAAAATCAACAAGAACTTCTTTTGAGTTGTTGCGCGATGAAATCGATGAACTACACCAAGTAACAGTTGCTTTATTTAAGGAGGGGCGATGAGGAAATTGTTAAAAGCGATAAATTTAAGATTTTCTCCCCTAGCTTCGCGAGTTTTAACGATTATTACTGCTTGTGCGTTAAGTACTTTATTACTCTTAGTGATTGCAGAAATATTTACCTTACCTAAAGCAACAAGGTCTTATGACATCAATGCCGGAGTAAAAGCGGCAACCGAACCTTTTGTAAAGCTACTTGATACTCATTGGGGTAAGGCGTTGTTCTTTATATTTTGCGGAGGTGCCTTGCTAAGGGAGACCGGAGGGTTTAGAGCAAAAAAATTAGATCAAGATAAGGAGAGTAGCCCGTAATGTCGCCGTGAACTTTGAGATAATTAGCCGAGCGGTTTTTATTGAGGGATAACCGCGTGAGTTAATAATAAGTAAATATAAAATAACTATGAATATTAAATTTAACATTAAACAAAGGAAGAATATGACCTTACTAAAAAATTTACGAATAAATACACCGAAGGTAGATGCAAACTCAAAGATAAGCACAAATAAACAAAGACGATATGTTTATTTAGCCGTAGGGCTATCTGCCTTGGCGGCTTTAAGCATGTTACCCGAAATCGCCTTTGCCGCGAAGTTTGACATCAATGCAGGAGTAAAAGCGGCAACCGATCCTTTAATAAAGGCGGTAGACGACCACTGGGGTAAAGCCGTACTGCTTACGGGCTGCGCTGGCGCGGTAATAGGCGAGGGTGACGCTAGGCAGCGAGCAGTCAGGGCGGCTATTACCTCTGCTGCGGCAGGCGGCGTGGTACTAGCTCTACTTGCGATGTTAACTTAAAAATACATTTGAGGTGATATGAGCCGTAGAGAATTTATTGATTGTTTAAACAGTGAACCGAAGGCCTTTAACTGCAATTTCGGTTCATTAATCGGCGGCGGTATTAGTTTAGCACTACTCGGTTTTAGTAAAGGGTTGTTTTGGGGCTTAGGAGCGGGAGTTGCGGGTTTTCTTCTAGGCGGCTGGCTCAGCAGACAATGGTTTTTAGGTCATCTACAACGTAAAATCTATTGGCAGTTACCGTTTGCAAATATTTGGCTTGATAAAAATATTCCACCGTCATCACAGCGAAAAGAATTATGAGTAGAATACAAAACATAGAAACCGTAGCAAGGCAACGCAACATATTCATATTACTATGTATGCTATCAATGTGTGTTTGTTTAGTGCTTGGGATCAAGATACTAGCAAACCGTGAGCGCATAATACTCGTTCCGGGTTTAAATAGAGAAGTGTGGGCGGCTCGTGACGGGGTATCTTCTAGCTATTTAGAAGAAGTAGCTAGCATGTATTTACCGCTTTTACTTGATTTAGATTACACATCCATTGATTGGAAGCGCGAGAGATTGCTGTCGCACGTATCCTCAAGCGATGCTGCTTATATGAAAGAACTAACGGATTATTTTGCTCGCACCAAAGATAAGTATAAACAGTTTTCGCTCAGCACTCATTTTGCCGTTAAAAAACTAGAGACCGACCAAAAGGAACTAACCGTTAAAGCGTACGGGACGCTAATTAGCCGTTTCGGCGAGAAAGGGTTTGAGAGTATTCCCGCCGTTTACGGGCTTAGTTTTGAATGGATAGGCGGTAAGTTGTTGTTACAGGAATTTGTAAAACTAAATGCGGAGGAAAAATAAATGCGTGCGCCAAGGAAAGTGCATAAAATCCAGTCGGTGAGAATCCGATCTATGCAAAGTCTAACCAACAGCATAGAAGCGACTATTGCATTACAGGAGGTGACGAATGTGATGAAGCCAATAGAAGCGACATATCAGGCCGCAACGCAAGTGAAGGTGTTGAGCCCCGGAATGTTCGATATTATAGAGGCCGATGTTTTGCATTGTACAGAAGGCAGTATGAAGTATGACGCTATGGTAAGTCATAACTCGAAAGAGTATGCTGGAACGAGTCAAAACAGGCAAGGACTGGCAAATGACGCAGAAGAAGTCGGACTGACTGATAGTACTCGGAGTATAGGAAAACTATGCACATGGGGAAGCGGTCAGCAATGGAACGTCTGGTTAAGTACCAATCAAATTAACACATAGAGGTTATGAATATGATGCAGGTTAAACTTAATCGGATAGCTAAAAGAGCGAAGCAAGATAAAAAGCTAAAATTTACATCTTTAGTACATCATGTAAACGAGGCAAATCTTGCAGAATGCTATCGAGAACTAAAAGCTAATAAAGCTTGTGGAATTGATGGAGAGACAGTGGAGGCTTATGGTTGGAATTTGAAAGATAAGCTAAGTCAACTTGTGGAATCTATGAAGTCAAAGCAATATCGTCCGAAACCAGTGAAGAGGGTTTATATCCCAAAAACCGGTAAGAATGAAAAGCGTGGACTTGGTATACCTTCAGTTGAAGATAAGCTAGTTCAGATAATGCTTAAGAAAATCTTAGAACAGATTTATGAAGTAGAGTTCTTGGATGTGTCTTATGGATTTAGACCGAAACTAAGCTGTCATGATGCAGTAAAAGCATTAGACAAAGTGGTTATGACCAAACCGATCAACTACATTGTAGAAGTGGATATCAAGGGGTTCTTTGATAATGTTAGTCACTATTGGCTACAACGTTGCTTAGAGGAGAAAATTACTGACAAGAATTTACTATGGTTAGTAAGGAAATTCCTAAAAGCTGGGGTAATTGAAGATGGAAAGCAGTTAGCAACTGAGGTAGGAACTCCTCAAGGAGGAGTAATTAGTCCATTGCTTGCAAATATCTATCTTCATTATGTACTAGACTTATGGTTTAAGAAAGAAATTAAATCACAAGCAAAAGGACACATGGATCTAATAAGGTACTGTGATGATTTTGTAGTATGTTGTGAAAGTGAAAAAGATGCAAAGAATTTTCTAGAGTTGCTTCACTTAAGGTTAAACAAGTTTGGTCTACAGGTATCGGAAGAGAAGACTAAGGTTTTTAAATTTGGACGACAAGTCTGGAAACAAGCTCAGAGAAGCAAAGAAAAAGTAGAAACTTTTAACTTTCTTGGTTTTACGCATTATTGCGGTAAGAGTAGACGAGGATATTTTATTATGGGCCATAAGACCAGTAAGGAAAATCTTTGTCGGAAGCTTAAGGAAACAAAGGAGTGGTTAAAGAAGATACGAAATAAATTGCGCCTTAAAGAATGGTGGCCAGTGCTTAAATCTAAATTAACAGGACATTATAATTACTTTGGAGTTAGCGGTAATTATCGCTGTCTCCAGCAGTTTTATAGTCAAATCTTTTCTATGGTATTTAAGTGGATAAATCGTCGTAGTCAGAAGAAAAGTATGAGCTTCGATCAATATCAAAATTATCTACAATGGAACCCGTTACCGATACCGAGGATATGTTATGCAATGTAGTAATTCTAGCTTTGATAGCAAATGTTTCATTGAAGAGCCGTGTGCGGGAAAACCGCAAGCACGGTTCTGTGGGGGTTACCATAGCATTAAAACTAATTTTAATTTAAATAAGGAGTAAATGTTATGGTTTCTACCCGACGCATTATAACCAAATCAATATTAGTTGCCGTGCTTGTTTTGTTATCCCAAACAAGTTTAGCGACCGGGTCGTTTGACCTACAACCTATTGAAATCAAACATTTGAAACAAGTGCGCATTAACGTAGCAAGCGAGGGGGTTAATCGCATAAATTTTGATAATTTTGTCGTTACAAAACTTATCGGTAATATTGCCGGTGCTACGTACGTCTTATCAGACCAAGGAAGTGATTTATTTATTGCTCCTAAAGTATCTGCCCCTAAGAAGATAGCTTTCTCGGCATTGTTAGTAACGGGGGATATTATTGATTTTTCTTTGAACGTAGTAAAAAGCGAGACTCCCTATTTGGTTAAATTAAAATTTCCAAGCGATATCTCCGGCTCAAAGAAAAGCGAAGCGGTTCTAATGATTGAAGCAATGCGATGCGGTAAAAGGGGCAAATACTACGTACAAAAGTCACTAAAAAAGGTCAATATCCCTTGGAATGTTGATATTAAGGGCGAGGCGCAAAATAGTTATCGTTTTAAAAATCTGCAAGGCACGGTTTTAACTTTAGAAAATACTAATCGCTCACGCTCGCTCGAAATCACCGCAAATAAATTGAAGGAAAGTTTCAATAAAGTTGCGGCTATTTATATTGAGCAATCGCTGCTACCGCCAAAAGGTAAAACCAAAGCTTATATAGTATTTAAAGAGCCGCTCATATGAAAGAAAAACTACTTAAGAGTATTAATTGGGTACTAGGTAAGAATGTAAATTCCGACACTACCGCTCCCCAAGACGTTAATAATACTCACATCAAACTAAAGCAATTAAAAATTCTGGTAGCAGTCGTTCTTGTGGCAGCTTTAAGTGTCGGCGCGGCTACCTTGTTTATCAAAAGCAAAGCATTAAAAAAATCAAAACAAGTCGCAAGTGAGCAAGTGTTAACCGTAGAGCTTGCCGATAAGAATCTAGACCCCGAAAAGCATTGGCGTAATTATTTTGAAGATAGGCAAGACCAGGTAGCCAAAGATTTAGAAAAACGTTTGCAAGAATTATCGGAAGCACAAGCGGAAGTTATTAATAAGACTAACTTGCGGATTGAGGAAGAACTTGCTCAAACAAAAGAAAAATTAGATATGGCGCAAAGAGAGTTAGCAAGTGCAAGCCTTGACCTGCAAAGAGCGGCAAGATTCGATCAAAACACCAAGAATTTGGATGTATATACGGAAAACACGCTAGAAGAGCAAGACTTTGACTTAGGCGTAGAATTTGATAAGCCGAAATCCGCCAAAAATTATATTCCCGAAGGAACGTATTTTACGGGTCATTTACTTGGAGGACTTGCCGTATCTACGGGACTTAATACTCCCGATGAGAATGCCACGCCGGTCTCTATTAAATTAATGGGGAGATTTGACGCGCGAGGAAGGTTAACTACTAATCTATCGTCTTTGAACAAAACCGATTTACAACATTGCCGTATTATGGGAAGCGCATACGGCGATTTATCATCCGAGAGAGCAATAATACGCCTTGAGAAAATGATTTGCGAGCAGGACGGGGTATATATCACCAGTAAAATAGCAGGGCAAATCTTCGGCTCGGACGGATTAAACGGTGTTAAGGGTACGGTAGTATCAACATCGAGCAAACATATTAAGAATGCCGCAATCGGCGGGCTTATTAGCGGCGTAGCGGGCGCAGCAAAAGGGACTGACGGTTCTACTATCAGCGGATCAGGTTTAATCCAAACTAAGAAAAAAGGAGCAAAGAGTTTGCTTGGAGAAGGAGTATTGCAAGGGACAAGCAATGCGGGTGATAAAATAGCCGATTATTATTTACGTCAGGCAGAAGCTATGTCGCCGATATTAACCGTTCCGTCAGGAGCGCGTATTAACGCTCAAATTACCAAAGGGTTTTTTGTCGGTGAAGTCAGTACCCATAGAAAGATCAAGGCGGCAAGGTCTAGTAATACTACTAGTACCAGCGATATAACAGAAGATAATAAATCAGAGTACATGGAATGAACACTGCAAGATTTAAACAAAGCATTACCTTCGCAATAACAATTTGCTTACTAACGCTTCTTAGCGGATGTGCTACTTATAAATCCTCGTTTAATTGCGGAGATGCTAGGGGTGCATACTGCGCTTCAATGGATCACGTTGATCAAATGATTAATAGCGGTGAAATTGAAAATTTTAACGAGCGGCGATTAAATAAAAAATACAAACAAACGAATAACAATATCCTACCTCTTGAACCTAAGGTAAATGAGATAGAGATAAATAGTTACGAGGCAAGTGATGTCGGCAATTGAAAAATCTTTAAGCAAGTTAGCAAACTTTTTCGGTTTTCGCGTGAGCGGTGAACGAGGACTTAACCCTGCTGCAGAACTACAAAAAGCAATGAAGCTTGAAACCAAGGGGGCTGTGCCTTTAGCCGATTGTTTATTATACGATTATTTTGATGACGTAAGCTTGATTGCTTTTAACCAAGGGTCACTGGGCTTTATGGTTGAGATTAATTCTTTAATAGGATCGGAAAGTTCAATTGAAAAAAATCTGACCTTATTCTTTAACGAGGAAATCCCTGAAAACGGATATTTACAGTTTTTAGTACTTGCCTCAAACGATATAAAACCCGTACTCGATAGATGGGAGGCGGGTAGAAAATGCGGAGGCAAGGAATTAGCGCGATTAACAAAATATCGCCGCAAGTTCATAGAAGATTGTTCCAAGGATTATAGCAATGCAGGGGAAGGAAGACTTGCCCGTAATTTTCGGCAATTCGTCAGTTTTTCTTATCCTGATAAAGGAGATAATAGTCTTGAGGCGGTATTAAAGTTCAAACATAAATTACAAAACAAGTTAAAGGCGGAAAACTTTAATCCGAGATGTTGTAACGGAGATGATTTAATCGAGATAGCGGGCGATATCCTACAGATGAACTTAAATCAAAAGCATAAAAGCAATTATGATATTTTAAACGATATTAATTCGCAAATAATTCAAAATAACGATTCGACTATCTGCGAGGATAGAATTATTCATCATGATAGCGGCTTAGTATCCAAAGTATTTGCTCCGACAGAATTACCGAAAAGCTTTTCTCTATCCGAAATGATTAATCTGATCGGCGATGAATATAAGGCGATACCCGCAAGATTTGTTATTTGTTATACGGTAGCCAATAATTTAGGCGCAAAAGGTACATCGCAGATACTCGCTCAAGGTGCTAGGGTAATTGCTGCCGCATCAAAATCATATACGCAAACCGATTTAGTAGCAAAAGAAGAAGCTAGTAAATGGATACAGGTAAAAGCCATTCATAAAAGGGGAGAGATTTTCCTTAACGAATCGATCCTTGTGATGATTACCGCTCCGCAAAAAGATATCGACACGGCCGAAGAACTCATTAAAAGCCTATATAATAGTAATGACTGGAAATTAGGACTTTGTAAATCGTTGCAGCGCGTAGCCGCTTTAAGCCTGCTACCTATGATGGCATCGAGTTACTTCTCTATGTTGCAATTTTTTAAATTAACTCGGCGCGCTTTGAGCGGTGACGTAGTAGCTAAACTACCTTTGCAAGGAGAATGGAAGGGCGTACCTTTATCGGGAGTACTATTAATCGGCAGAAGAGGGCAGTTATTTACTTTTAATCCCTTTCACAGGGTCGGAGGCGGCGGTAATTATAATATAGTCATGATGGCACCGAGCGGTGCAGGTAAATCGTTTTTACTTCTTGAATTGCTTCAATCAATGCTGACTCAGGACGTTGCGGTATTTGTTATGGATATCGGCGGTAGTTATAAAAATATTGCTCACTTACTCGGAAGTCAAAGTGAGATGGTACGTTTTAACCAAACAAGTAAAATATCGCTTAATCCGTTTGTAACACTTAGCAATAGCGGCACTATATACGTAAAAGCCTTAGAGATGTTAACAAGCGGAGCCGGTATAAAAGAGGTTTCCGAAGTAACGGGCTTATCGGAAGAAAAAATCGAAGCGTTAAAATTCGGTAAAACTAACGCGCCGGCTGAGTCTAAAGAAATAGACGCTATCGAAATACTAGAAATTGCCGCTCAAGACGGCAGGCAAAAACACTTTGTAACTAAGGATAGCGTTATTTACGCAAAATCTATGGTAGCGGCTATGTGCGGCGTATCGGGTGATGGAAGAAGCGAAGCTCTAATAGAGCGCAGCATTATGATCGGCATATCGCAGTATGGCTGCGAATTAGATATTACCAAGCTGGCTGTGGTGCTCGATAATTTAAAGAACCGCAAGGGTGAAGCGGTAGAGGGAGCATCTTCTATGGCGGATAGTTTATATCCTTATACGGAGGACGGCATACACGGTAGGTTTTTTAGCGCAGGGAAAGAGGCCAGTTTTAAAGAAATGCTCACGGTGTTCGAGCTTGAGGAACTAGTTAACGATGAGCCGCTGCTAGCCGTAGTATTACAGGTGGTGCTAATGCAAATTACCATGCAGTTCCTATGCGGCGATAGGACTAGGCGTTTTATGCTAATTGTTGATGAGGCGTGGATGATTCTTGATTACGCGGCAAGCTTTTTAGAGCGTTTTGCAAGAACCGTGCGTAAATACGGCGGTAGCTTAGTTGTGTGCACTCAGGACTTAAGCAGTTTTACCAATGTTTGCGGCACGAGAAAGTCACAGGCCGCGGTTCTGGAATCCTCTAGCTGGAAGCTGATCTTAGCTCAAAAGGAAGAGGGGATCGAGACCTTTGCGCGCGTCAAGTCCTATGAGAAATACCTTGGCTTAATCTCTTCGGTGCGCAAATGCTCATTCAATAAATTCTCGGAAGTATTAATCAGTACTAACGGAGTGAACGTAATCGGGAGATTCATAGCCGACCCGTATTCAACGGCCGTTTTTTCTACGGAAGATAAAGACTATGCCTTTTTAATACAAAAAGAAAGGGAAGGAGTGTCAAAGCACGAGGCGATACTTGCGCTATCTAAAAAATACGGCTGCCTCCCGGATATAGACTAATAACATGTGAAGATTTACGGAAATTAATATAAATAGCAGGCAATATGAATAATAATTTAGCAAAAAGACACGATAAGCTTAAAGTTCACCAAGGTTACCGAGACACAATTTTCTTTAAAACATCTGACATAGAGTATTTGTTAATAGTAGGAGCGATAGTAACTACGTTTCTTAGTCTTTGCGCGATGTTACCTATTAAGATTCAACCTGCACTTATCGTAGGCGGTGTGATGATATTATTTCAATATCTTGTGTATGTTTTTATAAGGTTGTATTACCGCCTGCGACAAGCAGGCTATGAAGCTCAGGAAATCGTATTATACGAAGGTAGTTTGGATAAGATTACGTTTGCTTTTTATAGAGCGGGATTAAAGCTAAAAAGTAAGATAGGAGAATATTACATATTTACTACTAACTACCGAATTCTTTCTAATAGTGAATTTGTAGTTAGAGAGGTTGAGAGATTTTGTAAGGTACAAGCTAACCCTGCGCTAATAAGAGAGTTAAAAAATTATATCGAGCTAAGTAGCGTTAAAAAATGAAAGCATAGAGGAGTATACCAATACTGCCGATAATGCAGCATAACCGAGCGAAGAAGGTAAAATGTCCATGATACTGAAAATCAACGTAGAAGCAAAAACCACACCAACCCAGTATACATGCAAGCCAATGATCTTGCATAAATTTTTTGAGGACACCAGCGGGCGCAGCAATTCCTGCATCAATGTCAAATTTTGATGCGGCGAGTACATCAAAAGAGAGGGTTAATAAGGTTATTAACAAAGGAAGCGTAACAAAAAATTGTTTAATAAGGTGCATATATAAAAATGAAAAGAATGATAATTTTATTACTAATAATATCTCCGACTATAGCGTTTGCAATTGATTTCGGCAAGCAAGGACAGACGTTTAAGGTTTTGGAAGAACCTTTTATTGAAATGTTAAAAAAACGTTTAGATAAGCTCGATCTAGAAAAAGAAAAACAAAAAATAGAAGATAGAGCAAAAGAGAGGGTAGAGAACCCTCAGGCCGTCAGCGGTATCAATCCCGCTAGAAAAGACAGAATCTTTTACTTTGATCCGAGTTATATCCTAGATAAAGATGCGGTGTTGCCATGCGGTAAGGTTCTCCATAAGGCAGGCACTAAGGTAAACCCCTTAGAACATATGGATTTAGGTAGAAGATTATTTTTTATCGATAGCAGGCAGGAGGATCAAATCGCTTGGCTAAAGGAGAGGCTAAATAGCCCACTCGCAAAACAAGAGCAAAAGGAACAAGTAGAAGACCGAGTGATTTTAGTCGCAGGCAGCGTATTTAAGCTCCAAGAGCTACTAGGAGAAGAGCATGCAGACAAGGTTTATTTTGATCAAGCAGGCGAGCTCACCACTAAATTCGTTATTAAGGCAAGTCCTGCGGTAGTAGAGCAAGAAGGACTTAAGTTAAAGATAGAGGAGGTGAGGTTAAAATGATTAATAAGAGTTTGATACAAGATTTAAGGATTACATTTCTATGTGTATGGGTAATTTTAATGTTATACGGAGTTTATAGATTTTACAAAAAAACTAACTTTAGAGAGATTTCATTGTGGCATTTTATGCTTGCAAGCTGTCTATTCTTTTGGTGTGGCTATATTACTGCAGCAATGATATTAGGCATTGATCATTTACATTTATTACCGTTTATGCCTTTTGGAATTTTGACATTAGCTAGATGGTGCGAATTACATCCAATCGGTTTTCTCGTTGGATGCATCATGCCACCAGCTTTGTTGTTCGCGATCTATCAGTTGATTATACAATGTATAAAAAAACATTTTATAATCTGCGCTGTGCTTATGCTACTTCTGTGGCTTGGTTTGTTCTACGGCGGCGTTTTGGCGTTTTTATACGTACTTTCATGCAATATATTTTAATTAATTATGAAAAAAATTATGTACCAAGTCCTGCAATTAGTACGCACGGTGGATTGCAAATTAGAATCCAGGAGGTGAAGTTGTGAGCGCGTTAATACTACGTTTAAATACGGTATACTTTGCTTTGTGGGTAGTTCTTACATTATATGGGTTTTACAAATATTGTAAGCATACTGATTTTAAGAATATCTCAGTACTGCATTTTATTACACTTAGTATATTGACGACCATATTTGGATTTATAACAGCTTTGCTTGCATTGGATACGGGGTTTTTAATTTTTTTTCTTATACCGCCAACATTGAATATTAAATTGATAAAATACGCCGTGATCAATCATCCAGTGATCTGTGGCTCATTACTAGTTATTGCGTGTATTTTATATTTTGTGTTGAAAAAAATTTCAAACAACATGGTATTTAATTCGATTTTAATAAGTTATCTACTGGGTTTATCGGTACTAGGGGCGGTAAGTTTTCTTAGAATTGCCCCGTCATTATGTTTTTAGAAATTACAAACAAGGAGTACAAAATGTATCAATTAATTATTCATCATGATACTGGTTTATCGAAACAAGATCAGCAATTTATAAAAGATGCGTGGAATTTAGGTCACGTATATTTAGAACTAAGAGAAGACGAAAATAGTGTTATATACGGTGTTCTTTCGGGATTAGATTGGAGTGATCTTAAAAAAACTATTAATACATATCAAAAATATATAATACATGGCAAGGAAAGACTAGAGCTTGCAAAAGAATATGAGTCTCAAAATCCAAACGATAAAATATTGCACTCTAAAACAATAGAAATAACCGAGGAACAATATTTAGAAGGAGTAATATTGCTAGATAAATATGAACAGTATTTAGGACAAGAAATACCGTCTGAAATTTATGGATTACTTGAAAATAACTGCGCAGATTTTGTTAAAAATATTTATAGATCAATGGGTTTAGAGGGCGATTACACAAGGCATTACAGAACATCTGAGCTTCAACAAATCAACACGCAATTAACTAACAAGTACAAAATATTTGATTTACATCCAGGAGACAAGCCCTTTACGGTTTTCGGCTCTTCTATAGAGGAAGTAGCTAAAAAATACAATATTGATGTTTCGAAAGTAAGCAAGAAAGAACCGACTCAAGGCATTCCCGATATGGAAGTTGCGATGATGCAGGAAGCTTTCGATAACTTTAGTTTTGTCATCGAGCCTAATCCAAAATTATTAAACACGGAAGAAGACTTGTCTAATCAGAAGATGCCAGAATTGGTATTTGAGCATAGTCTATTTAACGTACCTAATAAAACAATCAATGAATTATTAAATAACCAAGGTAAGTTAGCCGATTACCAAAAACAGAGTATGAAATTAGCCATGGAAGGTCTTAATGAAGTAGGCCAACTCGTCCCTGGCCTCGGTAATAACATTTTAAAATCCGCAAACGAGTTTCAATTAGAACACGGTGACTTTCTAGCGTCAATTATTAATCCGCCTTATTACAAGGCTGAGGAGAAGGGTGCAAAAGAGTTTGTAAATAAAATGGATTTAAGCGGATTATCGATTAATAAGGATAAGCCTATTAATAAGAAAGAAAATAAAGAAGAGAGTAAGACGGATTATAAATCAACAAACAAAAATTCAGAATCCATGGATTTCGTATCTAGCATACTACAACATTCTATGCCGAGTGCAGATGATATGAAGTGGGCGGAAGATATCGCAAAGACAACTCAGAAAAACTTACAAAATAATTTATATTCTATGGAAAATATGAATTTTCTACCTTCATTTAATTTGCCCAATACTAGCGACCAAGGAACAGCAAATTATTTGAATAATATATTCGAGAGTTTCAACGTACAAAACAAGTCAATGGATTTTATGGGTAAGCATGACGAACATTCTGATTCGGATTAACAAGAAGCCGATACCTCTACTTTATGAAGAAGAAGTAAGAGTTAACTAAACTACTAAAAAATTGAACATAGATAATAAGACGTAATTAGATATAAGAGGCGGGGCTATGAGTAGATTAATATTAATTATTATTTTGTTTCTGCACGTGAGTGTATTAGCTGCAGAGACAGAAAATGCTAAGTTAAAAGAGTTATTAATTCAATATGAAAAACTTGAAAAAGCAGAGAGGGATTACTTAGGAAAGAGAGGTGATAAAGTTACGACTGCGGAGCTAGAAGAAATACGCTGCGGCAAAAAGAAGTTAATAGTTATGATAGAAATGGAGAACCCGCTATATCAAGACGACTTCCCGCGTAACTTATTTCCAAGGGTTATAAGAGAGTTAATAAAAGAGCGAGGATACAATATAGATCAAGCAGAAGCTATGATTAGGGCTAAAAGCCCCGAGGCTCAAAAAGTTTTTGATCGTATAGCCGATAAGTTGCATCAAGAAGAACTGGAGCTTGCAAGAATTAGAGTGATGCAAAGAATAGAGGTGCGAAAACGATAATGGAACGATGTATATTTTTACCGATCTTTAGTTTAAAATCTTGGCAGAGGCAAACTAAAGACCGATTTAGACACTTTTACGGACATTTAATAGTATTAATAATAACTATTATTATGCCCATATCGGCAAGTGCCAGCATCACATGTAAAGGGCATTTTGTCAATCCCGTTACCGATATTTGCTGGTCTTGTCTCATGCCTATTTCGATAGGTCAAGTTATCAATATCGGCAAAGGATCATCACCTGTCAAGAGAGACCGAGAAAATCCCAAATCCCCGCTATGTTTATGTACTAAAGCTAATATTCCCGTTCCGGGCGTAGCTATAGGATTCTGGGAGCCGGTGCGTCTTGTAGATGTTACTAGAACACCTTTTTGCATGGTTAATTTAGGCGGCGTAGAGTTCGGAGGCGATAAGCGGAAAATAAGTTCTCCCGAGCGAGGTCATGATCGCCGCAGCACACATACTAGTTTTTATCACGTTCATTATTACGTTTATCCTTTAATCTACTGGCTTGAGCTACTTACCGATTTCTTGTGTTTAGAAGAAGGTACGGTCGACATAGCTTATATGAGCGAATTTGACATCACTTGGAACGACCCTAAACTTCAATCATTGTTAAATCCCGAAGCTATTCTTTTCGGTAATCCGATAGCGCAAAGCTCGTGCGCGCTTGATTGCGCGGCGAGTACTTTTAATATGCCGCTCGAGCCGATGTTTTGGTGCGCGGGATGCTGGGGTAATATGTATCCTTTCTCCGGAGCTAATAGCGACCATATCGGCGGCGTACAAAATAGCAGTCTACTTAGCTATAGAATTATTGCCAAGATGCACAGGCTAGGGATGGCTCAAAGTACGGCAACTAGTGACGGCAAGGTTAACGGCGATATCTGTCGTAAACATAGAGCTTTTAAAATCAAAAAGAAGCAATACAAATTACAGATGGTTAATCCGAAATCTACTAAGGGAGCTATGGGCTGCTGGCCTCTTGGTCTATCGGATATGCTCTATAGTTCATTTAAAGAATATCCGTATGACGGACAAGATTGGGGGTACTTGATATGGCGCAAAAAAAACTGCTGTTTTCTTTAATTTTATCACTCTTTTTTAGCTTAGATACAACGGCTAAAGAGAGGTTTGATTTAAAAAAAGAGGACTTGGAATTTGCTAAAGATTTAACTGAAAAATCGAAGCAAATGACGTTATCGGGTATCAAGGCAAAATGGCTTGAGTTACAAAATATGTTAAGAAGTCAGAATAGAAATAATATGGGAGATACCGAATCTTTAGCCGCTTTTAATAGAGAGCGGGAGTGGGGTACGTCTTTTCGTATTTTTGTAAGTAGCTCGATGAGCAAAAACTTACTTAAAAGTTATGCAAAGCAGGCAAAAAAATATAATGCCGTATTAGTTTTTAACGGTCTACCCGAAGGCTCTTGGCGTAAATTATCCGAGCTAATAACCGAAATATCGGGCACTCGGCAGGAAGATATTGCTGCGCAAATAGATAATGAGGCTTTTGCTAGGTTTAACGTGAGCCGCGTTCCGAGTTTCGTTCTATCAAAAGAAGAAGATATTTTTAGCGAAAACCCAAAAGTAACTTTTGATAAAGTAAGCGGATCAATCGGTATAGGTGCGGCACTTGAGATTTTTGCAAGCAAAGGTGAATTAAAGGATATCGCAAACATCATACTTAAGGGTGAGGCTACTGAATGAGTAAAAGCAACGGTAGCCGCTTTATCATAGTTCTTATCACAAGCATTCTAATATTATTTGGAGTAGCAGAAGGTCTTGCCGATAATATAGCTCCCGAAGTTCAAACTCAAATCAATAAGCGTACCGATTTATTTCAAAAGTCGATCAATAATTTACCGAGCGTAGAGAAGTCGTTAGAAGATAAAAAGCAAGCTACTATAAATGCTATGGGTGACGGCAAGACAAATACGCCGCAAGGACTACCGTCTATTACCAAAAAAAGCAAGGGAGAATTGGAAAATGAGAGCGGTAAACTAGAGTCTATTCATGAAAATGATTTAGATAGCCGCGGACGAGAAGAAATGCTGAAGAAGAATGTTATCAATGAGTTATACCCCGATTATTCTAAGCCTTTAAATAAACAATATATGAAAGACGCCAAAGATCTCGCCGAGGGGCAAAATAAACTAATGGCTAACTTATTTGCCAAATTAAAAAAGGTGGGTGTTGATTGTAAAACTATCAAAGGAGATAAAAAGCACGAACCTGAATATTTTTTAAAAATCAGGGCAACTCATTATAAAGATACAATCTACAATCAGACATTTTGCGAAGAGCTCCGCAATAAATATAATTGCCGAGATAGTCTAACTCTTCGCTGTAGCAAAAAAGGCATAGCTTTTGGATCATGGCAAAATAGGACGATGGTTATGACCTTTGTAACGATACCCGAGCGTTGGTGGACTGTAGACAGATGGGAGAACTCATATTGCGCTTGCGGTCGCTGGAGAATCAATCCTGCATATAATCAAGAAATCGCAATACATATAGCGGGTACTATCGGTGCTAAGTTAGATCAGGTTTATGTCGGTCATCAGAATATAGTAGTTATACCTCGCCCTAATCTTAGTACTAACGTTGATTGGAGTGACTGCCATGAGAAATGGGGAGAGTTTTATTCTGATCAGAGATGGGCGAAAGTAACGTTTCATTATCAGTATAAACCAAATTACGAGATATGCGAGCAATGGTCTGAAGATTGGAACGAGAGGTGCGGGTTGCAATGAGAACAAGCGTGCTTTGTCTATTTATTATAGCTCTTATCACAAGCATTCTAATGGTGTTTGGAGTAACAGAAGGTCTTGCCGACAATATAGCTCCCGAAGTTCAAACTCAAATCAATAAGCGTAGTGATTTATTTCAAAAGTCGATCGATAATTTACCTAGCGTAGAGAAGTCGTTAGAAGATAAAAAACAAGCTACTATAAATGCTATGGGTGACGGCAAGACAAGCGCGCCGCAAGGATTATCCTCTATTACCAAACAAAGTAAAAGCGATTTAGAAAACGAGAGCGGTAAACTAGAGTCTATTCATGAAAATGATTTAAATAGCCGCGGACGAGAAGAAATGATGAAGAAGAATATCATTAATGAACTGTACCCCGACTATTCTAAGCCTTTAAATAAACAATATATGAAAGACGCCAAAGATCTCTCCGAGGGTCAAAATAAACTAATGGCTAACTTATTTGCCAAATTAAAAGAGGTAGGTGTTGATTGTAAAACTATCAAAGGGGACAAAAAGCACGAGCCTGAATATTTTATTAAAATGAAAAATAGCGTTAACGCAAGTGAGGCACGAAAATTAGGTAGCGGTTTTGGGGATACTATTTACAACCAAACGTTTTGCGAAGAACTGCGCAACAAATATCACTGCAATGACGAAGCCACTCTTAAATGCAAAAGAATCGGCATAAGATATACAAACCCCGAGGCAAGAACTATAAGATTTAACGGGCATACGCTGCATAATAATAAGATGAACTGGGGATTTGCCGTGCATTGGAAAACAAAGCGTTGGGGGTGGCATATAACGCCTTATCATCCAGGGAAAACTATATTCGGCTGGCCTGAGCAGGTGGATTCATGCTGGCGCGATAATCCTGCGGCAATTATTGCCGATGCGCGTGCCTATATTGCGGCAACCTTAGGCGTATCTATAGAACAAATAGGAGAGAACGTAACATTTCCCCCTTCTGGTAGGGGAATAGGTAATATAACTCCTGTTTATTGCCGTTGGCGTGTTGTTTGGGATGAATATGAGTTCGGCTACACTTATAGAGAAATTTACCATGTATGCGAGGAATGGGCTGAAGACTGGAACGAGAGGTGCAGATTACAATGAAAAAATTACTAATACTTCTAATCGTGATGCAGTTTGTTTTTGCATCTCACTTTGCTCTAGCTGGCAATCGATTTACCTCAAACTACTCATGCAGCGATGCCGTAAAAACTTGCGTCTCAAGCGGCGTACGCACGGTTGACGGTTTTGATGTGCATAGAGATTGTTGGGAATGGTCGTATTCCAAGACATGTAATTATCCGAATAAAAACGATTGCCGTCTGTATGAGCATTGTTACGCTGTGGCCAACAGGGAGTGCCTACTTCAAGATTCCCTTGGTAATTGCGTTAATCTCAAGCGAGAATTCTCCTGTAAATCATGGGAAAATTCTACAAAAGAAGATAAGGAAGCAAGAGTAGATTTAGTAGCTAAAGACGGCCAAGAGGGTCTTGTTTGTAATAACATACCTTGTATAGACGGTCACTGCGTAGATAAAAGTTACATGACAAACGGCGAGATGATGGATTCGGTATCAAAGCTTTATATGGCAAGTAATATGAAGCCCGATAAGGATCATAACTTTAACCTATTTGCCGGCTTTGCAAGCCACTGTTCTAAAAAAGCGGCATGCTATAGTAATTGCTGCCCTAGCACCGCTAAAGGCTGGGGCAAACAACTTG
>Ga0315905_10001110_pt1 | contig 29202 bp, 23 predicted proteins | sample LakEriMetagenome_5_FD_203522 | JGI IMG/M metagenome (GOLD analysis project Ga0315905, IMG submission 203522) | Freshwater fungal communities from buoy surface, Lake Erie, Ohio, United States - Buoy 4 MA121 | ecosystem: Environmental > Aquatic > Freshwater > Lake | place: USA: Lake Erie, Ohio...
TGGGTTGAAAGGCTTCTTCCATTGCAATTTGGCGCGCTCGGTTGCGGACTAATTTGGCTACTATTTTATCTAGACCTCTGACACCAGATTCAAAAGTATAGGACTCGATAATGGTTTGCCATAATTTTTTGTCAATTTGAATATCGCTTTTCTGGATGCCGTGTGCACTAATTTGCTTTGGTAATAAGTGGCGTTTAGCAATTTCTATTTTTTCTTCTAAAGTGTAGCCATTGACTTCAATGATTTCCATACGGTCTAGCAAGGGGCCTTGAATACTTTGAAGGTTATTGGCAGTAGCAATAAACAAAACTTTAGAGAGGTCAAATTCTGTTTCGACGTAGTTGTCATAGAATGCACCGTTCTGCTCGGGGTCTAGTACTTCAAGTAGGGCGGATGAGGGATCGCCGTGGTTACTGCGACCGAGTTTATCGATTTCGTCTAAGACAAAAACTGGATTAGCGGTTTCGGTCTTTTTTAGCTGCTGCATGATGCGCCCTGGCATGGCTCCAATATACGTTTTTCGGTGCCCTCGGATCTCCGCTTCGTCGTGAAGACCACCTAACGACATGCGTACGTATTTACGCCCAAGTGCTTCGGCAATTGACTTTCCTAAAGATGTTTTTCCAACACCCGGAGGGCCATAAAAACAAAGAATAGGCGCTTTCATATTACCCTTGAGCTTGAGTACGGCTAAATATTCTAGGATGCGTTCTTTGACTTTCTCCAAACCGAAGTGATCGCGCTCTAAAACGCGTTTAGCTGCATTTAAGTCGAGTTTGTCTTTGCTGTAAACATTCCAAGGGAGTTCTAGCAAAAGATCGAGGTAATTGAGCTGAACCGTGTATTCAGCACCTTGCGGGTTCATGCGCTGTAATTTCTCCAGTTCTTTGGCAAAAAGCTGGGCAATGCGTTGATCCCATTTTTTCAATTGTGCCTTTTTTTCAAGATCTCGTACATCTTGTATTTGCGGGTTGTCTCCGAGTTCGTCTTGAATTGTGCGCATTTGCTGGTGCAAGAAGTATTCTCTTTGTTGTTTGTCCAGGTCTTTGCGCACTTTGTTTTGTATTTCGTTGCGCATTTCTAAAACTTGCACTTCAGCAGTAAGGTGCTCTAGAACGAGCATCACGCGCTTTTTCATATCCATTTCTTCAAGCATCGATTGCTTTTTAGCAACATCGGCATTCATGTTCGAGGAAATGAAATTGACTAAAAAGCTAGGGCTGTCTATGTTACCGATAGCGAACTGTGCTTCGGAAGGAATGTTGGGGCTTTCTCGGATAATTTGCAACGCGAGGTCTTTGATGGTGCTGAACATGACCTCGAGTTCTTTGTTGGCAGCATCTAAAGGCTGTTCGGTAAGTACGCGTACTTTTGCTTTCATGTAAGGCTCCGTTTGGGTGGCCTGAACCATTTCAAAACGGCGTTTACCTTGAATAATCACCGTTGAGCTTCCATCGGGCATTTTGAGTAAACGTATAATTTGCGCCACTGTTCCAACCCGGTGAAGGTCTGAAAATTGAGGGGCTTCTATATCTTGATTTTTTTGTGAAACAACACCAATAATTTTGTTGCCTTTGTTGGCTTCTTGAATGAGCTTAATGCTCTTATCTCTTCCTACTGTAATTGGAATAACAACCCCAGGAAAAAGCACGTTGTTGCGCAAAGGCAAAATAGGAAGTTCTTCGGGGAACTCTTGCTTGTTCATGTGCGCTTCTTCCTCTGCTGTAATGAGTGGAATAAACTCTGCATCGGCATCGAAGTTAGATAAACCAAAAAAATCTTGGTCAAAAAGAATGCTCATAATAGAAATGTTTCAGACAGGCGATGTGTCAAGATACATGCCAAAGCCTAAAAAACTGCAAAAAAGTCAGTTCTTGGCTAAAAAATTAAAAATTGTGGTGTCGTGGTGGCTAAATACTTGCGCTCTACGAGCCATCATGGCAGAAGCAGCTTCGATGGCTTTGTCCAGAAGAAAGGTGCTGGTTTGCTCATCGGACACCCATTGAAAAGAGGGAATGAATTTTTGAGGAAACTTACTGCAGAATATATTACTGCTCACACCGACAACACTCGCGGTATTGAATTGAACATTAATGGCTGTCTTGCTGTGGTCTCCCATGGTGAGCCCCATGAATATTTCGGAGCTTGAAATTTGTTGTTGCTGCTCATAAGAATAGGTACTGACCTTGCTGTAATTATTCTTGAGATTGGAGCAATTGGTATCTGCGCCCAAATTACACCACTCTCCGATGAGTGCAGAGCCTAAAAAACCGTCGTGACCTTTATTGGAAAAGGCTTGAAAAATAGAGTTGCTCACTTCTCCTCCGATGCGGCATGCTGGGCCTATAGTAGTGGCCCCATAAATTTTGGCTCCCATTTTTACTACGGCGCCATCTAATATCGCTAATGGGCCGCGTAGCATACTACCCTCCATGATTTCTACATTTTTACCGATGTAAATTGGTCCTTGTGAGGTATTGAGGGTAGCGCCTTCGATTTGAGTACCTTCCTCTATAAATAGTTCTTGTTTTGAACCAATGAGCAGATTGGTAGAGGATAGCGCCGTTGATGTTTTGTTTGTGGTGTAGATTTGGAAATCTTGACGCAGAATAGCGTCATTTTTTTTGTAGAGATCCCAACGGTTTTCTAAGATAATTAAATTTGAAATATTGCATTGGACGCGCGTCTTTTCCATGCCATTTTTTGCCAAAAGAAGATCGTTTTGGTATAGCGCTTGGCCATCTTGTAAATTGCATGTCATGTGGGCAAATTGCGCATTGGCAATACACTGTGCATTGATCCATATGCCATTATTTGCTACAAATTTTCCTGTTAAATAGTTTTCTGTTTCGTAGCCAATTTGTGCAGCGGGTACAAGCATTTGCCAACGTTCTGCGTTGGTAAAAAGACCGCAGCGCAACTCAGCAACAGGGCGTGTAAGCGTGAGTGGAGCAAAGCGTAAATGCAACTGGTTGTCAGATAGGAGAAGTTTCATTGGATGCGTTGGAATTAGTTACAAAACTACTGATAAACAAGAGTATAAAGGTAAATAAACCATTGATCAGCAACATTTCATTACCAAATTCATAACCCTTCCAAACCAAGTCAGCGTTTTCACTGAGTACGTAACAACTGAGGGGCGCAAGGATTACAATCCAAGGAATGAATAAAGCGGGTGCTTTTCTTTTGGTGAGAATACCAAAGGCAAAGAGCCCCAGGAGCGGGCCATAGGTATAGCCAGCAATCAAGAAAATCAGTTTGACAATACTTTTGTCGTCGTACCATTTGAAAAAGAAAACCAATAGCATAAACAAAATGGCAAAGCCGATGTGCACTATTTTTTTGAGGCGCATGCGCTCTTGCTCAGGTAAATTTCGACGCTCAAAACCGATAATATCTATGCAAAAAGAAGCCGTTAGTGCGGTAATGGCACCATCTACCGAAGGGAATAATGCGGATATAAGCCCGATGATAAATATGATAAAAACACCACCGGGTAAATAGGTTTGGATAATTTTTGGAAAGAGGTCGTCAGGGGTAAAGTCGAGTCCGTTTTTAAAGGCAAAATAACTTAAAATACTTCCGAGAAGCAGAAATAGGGCATTGACGAAAAGCAAGGTAAAACTAAAGACAACCATGTTTTTTTGGGCGTCTTTAAGGGTTTTTACACTAATATTTTTTTGCATCATTTCTTGATCGAGGCCCGTCATGGCTATCGTAATGAACGCCCCTCCAATAAAATGCTTCCAGAAGTAATCTCCTTTAGACGGATTCCACGAAAATACTTGAGTAAGTTGCTGATCTTGAAGTTCTTTCCATAGCGATGACCAAGAAAAATTCATTTGTTGTTGTAAGGTGACGATACATACCACCAAGGCTAACAACATGAAGAAGGTTTGTAGGGTGTCTGTCCAGACTATCGTTTTGACGCCACCTTTTAAAGTATAGGCGAGAATCATGAGGATAATCAAGAGTGTGGCTTGCCAGAATTGTAAGCCAATTGGTTCAAAAACGAAGAGTTGCAGTACATTAATAACAAGGTAAAGCCTCACCGTAGCGCCGAGTGTTCTCGATAAAATAAAATAACCAGCTCCCCATTGGTAAGCGCGTAAACCTAGCCTTAGCTCTAAATACCGGTAGATGGAGCTGAGCTGATGCTTGTAATAGAGTGGAAGCAGCACATAGGCCACCACGAAATAACCGGCAAAAAAGCCCAAAACAAGCTGATAATAATGCCAGGCGCTTGTACTTACTGCACCGGGAACTGATACGAAGGTTACGCCAGAGAGCGAGGTGCCGATCATGCCAAAAGCCACTAAATACCAGGGGCTTTTTTTGTCTCCAGTAAAAAAACTATGGCTACTCGCATTTTTAGAGGTGAAATAGGCAATTGCAAAGAGAAGTCCGAAATAGAGGAATAGAATGAGGGGAAGTAGCACGTTATTCATGGGGTAAAAATAAGCTAAAGCACTATATTTGCCTCAAAAATTTACGTATGACCTTCTTTTTTATTGTGATTTCTGTTTTAATGGTAGCTATTGTCGCTATTGTTTATTTATTTCTCAAACGACAGCAAGACCACGCTCTTCTTCAACTTCAAACTGAACTGAGTCTGCAGCGCCAAAATTATTTCTTACCCAGTAAATTCGAGGCTTACCAGCGTTGTATTTTATTGTTAGACCGTATTTCACCTGCCAACCTGACCCTCAGATCACTGCAAGTAAGTCAGAATGCAAAAACACAACAAAGTATACTTATTAAAACCGTGCGCGAAGAATTTGAACACAATATAGCCCAGCAACTTTTTATCTCACCCCAAGGATGGGCTATGCTCGTGCAATCCAAGGAAGAGGTGCTGCGCGTGGTCAACATGGCGGCAAACACGCTAGATACGAATGCAAGCGCAACAGACTTGGCCGCAAAAATTATAGAAATAGCAGCTCAACTCGAACAATTCCCGACAGAAATTTGCCGTTCTTTTTTACAAACAGAATTTCAGCGCTTTAGCGCTTAGTAAAGCGCTCTTTGAGAATGGCAATAAACATAGGAAGCAAGGAAAGCCCGATGATTCCAAAAATAACTGTTTCGAAATTTTCTCGAACAATCGTGAGATTGCCAAAAAAATAGCCCAGCAGGGTGAGCCCTAGTACCCATCCGATTCCTCCAACCACATTGTACTTCAAAAATACATGGTAGCGCATATTGGCTAAACCAGCGGTGAACGGCGCAAAAGTCCTGACTATCGGAACAAAACGAGCAATAATAATGGTTTTGGAACCGTGTTTCTCAAAAAAGTCATGTGTTTGTTGGAGGTGTTTTTCTTTGAGCAAGGCGTATTTACCAATTTTAATTTGCGCTAATTTTTGACCATATTTTTGACCGATCCAAAAATTGAGTGCATCTCCTAAAATTGCTGCGATGATCAAGAGGGAGAGGACCACAATTAGATTAAGCTGGGCTAATTCACCATCAATTTGAACTCCGGCGCAAAAAGAACCAGCAGCAAACAAAAGAGAATCGCCGGGCAACAAAGGCATAAAGACCAAGCCTGTTTCTACAAAAATGATCAAAAACAAGATGCCGTAAATCCAAGTGCCGTAGTCTTGAATAAGTACAAATAAATAATTGTCGATATGGAGTATAAAGTCGAGTAGGGAGGTGAGGGCGCTCATTTAATGACCGGAGATTTGGGTGGGGTTTTGTGCAATCCAAGCGTTGAGTCCGCCTTCTAAAATGTAAATATTCTTGGCGTGAAATTCGGTTTCCATGAAATTAGCTAAGGCTTCTGCACGCTTACCCGACTGACACATCAAAACAACTTGTGCGTAGTGCATCAATGATGGATAAGCATGGGCAAAATCACCCATAGGAATAGCCGTGCTATCAATGCTGTAGTTAAGAAGCTCATAGGGTTCGCGAATGTCGATCAGGCAACACTTGTCTTTGGCTGCTAAGGCGAGAAGAACCTCTTTAGGGCTGAGCATTTGCATGGTGTAAAATTTAAGCAAAGATAAAATACTTGCTCAAAAGACCTTTATTTTTTGTGTTTGCTTTTGTGCTTTCATCCATAATTTAAATGATTGTTTATGTTCGATACGCAATTGAACGTTCCGAAATCTTAGATTGGTAAGGCCTTTGTGCACTTGTTGATAAGCCACATTGCAATTATTCAGGTTTTCAAAGGTGCGCAGCAGAAAGTTGCATTTTTTCTTGGGTTTGGCACCAAATGCTATGGCAACTTTTCCCTCTCTAATGATGATTAGGCTATCCGAGCGATAAAAGAAAATTTCTCTGGTATATAAAAGTTGTTGCTTTTGAAAAACCATAATAAATAAGCAAAGCAAGCATAAACTTTTTAAGGCGTTATTATGGCCTTTTGGCCATGTATAATACCAAAGAAAAGTAAGCAACCAAAAGCTCAATACCCACCAAAATGGCAGGTCAAAACCTTGCGCAATTGCCCCTGGCGCCTCACTGAAAAAGCGCATGATACCTAGCATCCATTGAATGCATGTTTCTAAGATGTAGGCGCTCAGTTTATCTGTGTAAGGCAGCGCTTGCAGCAACGGAAAAAACATCCCTAAGATGAGTATAAAGCTCGAGAGGCTCATTAGGCACAAGTTGGCAATTTGCGCATAATTTGGATACAAATGAAAATGATATAAACTGAGCGGTAAGGTAGTAAGTGTTGCCGCCAAACCGAGTGCTGTACCGTCCCAAAGTTGCTGTATCCAGCGCCATCTAAACGCTATAGCCTCTTTGATGCGCTCGTAATACAAATAAATGCCTAGCATGGCTAAATAAGACAATTGAAAACCAAGGTCGAATAAATAAAGAGGGTCGTAGAGCAGCAAACAAAAGGCCGAGAAGAAAAGCGCATTTAAATTGCTCATTTGTTTTCCGAGAAGCTGACTAAGTAACAGCACACTGAACATGAAAACACTGCGCAGCACAGAAGCCGACAAACCGGTTAAAATCGCATAACTCCAAACGATTACAACGATCACAAAGAGTGCTTGTTTTCGGCTGATCCATCTCGACAACAAACCCAAAACTTTAAGTAATGCTAAAATAAGCAGCCCAATGTGCATGCCTGATACAGCTAGTATATGCATAGCTCCAGTAGCTAAAAAGTAAGCGCGTAGATCTTGATCTATTCCATCTCTTTCACCTAAAATAAGCGCCCTTGCAATTGCAGATGATTGTTGGCTTAAGGCAACAGAAAATAATCGGGATAAGTTTGTTTTGATCGCCATTAAGCTGGCTTTGATATCGGACTGATGCTGACCAAAACGTTTACTTACATGCAGGGCATCTTCTTCAATGAAAACCCGATGACTAATTTGTTGCAACTCATAGTAGCGTTCTTGGTCAAAAGCACCCGGGTAGGCTTCGTTTTGAATGAGGTCTGGTTTGCATTTGAGCGCGTATAATTTGCGTTGGTCAATTTGTATTCCCCCTTTACAGTATATTAGCATTTGGACCTCTCTATTAGGTCTGTTTTGCTTCAACTCAAAAACACCAATGATTTTTTGATAAGCACCTTTGTTTTCTATCGATTTCACTTTCAATAAACCTCGGACTTCGCGATCAAAGACTAGATTTCGCTGGGCTCGATACAGCGATTGTGAAAAGAATAAATGCCAAAAGCCAAGGTTGAAAAAGAGCAGTAAAACACCAAGTTGCCTGGTTGATTTGCGTACGATTAAACCCAAGCCAAGTGCACTAGAAATTTTTGCAAAAAGAAGTGTTTGGTACGTTAAAATACGGAAATCAGCGAAGTAGATGCCAATGATGAAAGGTAATAAAACGAGTAAGAAATGCCAATTTTGTTTGGGCAGTCCCTGGGTTGTAGACGCGTTCATAAGCGAGGATTAGAGGTAGAATTTTCCCGCTTTGAATTTGATTTTTTCAGTGAGTAAATGGGGGCGAATAAGCAGCTCTAGTTCAGCTCTTGAGCAAAGAAATTGTGCTTCTAGCGCTTCGATACTTTGGCCTTCTTGTAAAAAAGCAAATAAGGTCTCTTCGCTGAGTATGCTTGGCTTACAAACATCGCAAGATCCGCATGTTGCAATATCTTGCCCGAAATAATGAATGAGTTGTTGAGCGCGGCACAGCGGGGCTTCGCAATAGCGCTGCATGGCCGCAAGTTTGTCCTGAGCAGCTTTTTTGCGCTCTAAATAGATACTGGGTTTGAGATTCAGGTAAGATTCTGGCAACCTTTCCATGTTGAAATGCAGTATGGGAAGGTTACTTTTTTTGGTGAGTTCGATGATGCCGTTTTTTTGCATGAAGTCTAATTGTTCTTCAAAACGTTTATTGGAGGTTTTTAGTCTTTTTAAAAGTTTGTCTTCGTGCAGAATGGTCATTTGGTCAAAAATGCCAGGATAACTGCGCACAAGGGTGGTGCAGAGCTGATAGTAGTCCTCGTGCTGAATTTGAAAGTTATAAAGCACCTCATTATTGACAATAAACTGCAAGCGTGTAGGTTGATAGAACCCATCAGAAAGGCTAAAATTTCCGTTTTGCTCTAGAATCTTGAGCGCAAAATACACCTCGTCGTCTGGCAAAGCAAAAGTTCGACAAAATATTTTCATGTCAAAAGCATAACTCTCTTCCTTGCCAGATCCAATGGCAATTTTCAAATAGTTACAAACGGCACGATACACAAAAATGACACGTTCGGCACTAGGATAGCTTTTTTCCAGTTGCTGCTTCAATTTATTGAAGTCTTGCGCCTCATGTAATAAAAGCGCATAAGCAGGTTGACCATCTCGACCCCCGCGGCCTGCCTCTTGAAAATAAGCTTCAGGAGAATTGGGAATTTCATAATGGAGCACAAACCGAACATCTGGCTTATCGATCCCCATACCAAATGCATTGGTGGCGACCATAATTTGGTTTTGATCGGAAAGCCAATCTTGGAGCATTTGACTACGCTGTTCGGCATTCAAGCCTCCGTGATAAATGCCACAGCGCAAGCCATTTACCAGAAGAATGCGAGCTACTTCCTTAACTGATTTTCTGGTTTGACAATAGACGATTCCCGTTCCTTTTTCCCGCTTACAAATGTTTAGGATTTCTTGCATTTTATGGGTGGTTGGCCGCACCAAATAGGAGAGGTTAGCCCGGGCAAAACTCGACTCAATAATTTGTGCTTTAGGCATCTGGAGCTGAGACAAGATGTCTTGCTGAACGGCTTTTGTTGCTGTAGCGGTGAGTGCTAAAATTGGGACTTCTGGTTGCAGTTGCCGGAGTTTGGCAATTTGTCTAAACGACGGTCTAAAGTCATGACCCCATTCTGAAATACAATGTGCTTCATCTATGACTAGTAGAGAAATTTTCATTCGTTTAAAGCGCTCCAAAAAAAGTGCGGATTGAATTCTTTCTGGTGATGTATAAAGGAAATCAAGCCCACCAAAACGCGCGTTGTCCAATGTTTGGTCAATTTCTCGATAGCTCAGGCCGCTCGTGAGTGCTCTTGCACGAAGACCTCTTTTTTGCAGGTTTTCTACTTGGTCTTGCATGAGTGCAATGAGCGGTGAAATCACCAAGCACAGACCGTCGCGCTGAATACCGGGGACCTGAAAGCAAATAGATTTGCCTCCGCCTGTGGGCAGTAGGGCAAGGGTGTCTTCGGCTGCCAAAGCCGCTTTAACGATAGGCTCTTGACCAGGTCTAAACGCACTAAAACCCCAATGTTTTTGAAGTATTTCCAAGGCTTGTGTGAAGGCGTTCATAACGCAAAGTTAAGGATTGCTTTTAATAAGGTCAAAAGGTTGTGTGCTCGACGATTTAGCCGTATATTCGCGCATCAATTAACAAGCTTATGTCTGGAATTCCCTTACAATTTCCTATCACACCCAATACAGATAGCCACTTGTATTCTGTCAACTGGGAAAACCTCCCCTTTGGCAGAATCTTCTCTGATCACATGTTCGTTATGGAATTTACGGACGGCAAATGGCAGCAAGGAGAAATCAAACCCTTTGGTCCAATTAGCATGCATCCAGCCATGTCAGCCATCCATTATGGGCAGTCCATTTTTGAAGGAATGAAAGCCTACCGAAACCAACACAACGAAGTAGTTTTGTTCAGACCGGAATTAAATGCACGTCGATTTGCTGAGTCAGCTGCACGCATGTGCATGCCAGAAATTCCAGAAGATCTATTTTTAGCAGCCGTAAAACAACTCGTTGCCCAAGATGCCGGATGGGTCACTGACAAACCTGGTTACGCTTTATATATTCGTCCTTTTATGTTTGCAACCGATGAATTCGTCGGAATCAAACCTTCAGAAAACTACAAATTTGTCATTATCACTTCTCCGGTTGGCTCTTATTACGCAGAGCCTGTTCGCGTCAAAATTGAAGAGCACTACACTCGTGCTGCCATTGGAGGCGTTGGGCGCGCTAAAGCGGCCGGCAACTATGCAGCATCTTTGTATCCGGCTAAACTTGCACAACAAGAAGGATTTCATCAGTTAGTCTGGACCGATGCCAAAACACATACATTTATTGAAGAGTCTGGCACCATGAATATCATGTTTGTCATCAACAACACCTTAATTACACCCTCTGAAGAGGCAGACACCATCTTACGTGGCACCACCAAAAAAACAGTACTTGAAATCGCAGCCTCTTTTGGTATTGCCATTGAAGAACGCCATGTAACTGTAGCGGAAGTCATTGGAGCTGCTCAAAACGGCACCTTACAAGACGTTTTTGGTGCCGGAACCGCGGCAACGATTGCGCCAATTGCATTGATCGGTTACCGCGATCAAAAAATCACTTTACCACCGCTAGAAGGCCGTGAAATCTCTTTACGGATTAAGGCGCATCTAGACAACTTGAAGTCTGGCGCAATTCCCGATACCCAGCACTGGATTCAAAAAGTCTGTTAAACTTGTGAAATTCCAAGTATTTTAGCGTCGGTTCAATATGCGCTTAGTTGGTTTTTTGATTGTTTTTAATGCTGCACTTGTTGTTCAGTCTCAAACTTTAGTGGTCTCTGTTAAAGATGTTAAAACAAACGAGGCCATTCCCAATGTACAATGTAGTCTAGAAGTTTTAAAAGCAGATGTCAGTTCCAATCGAGCGGGAATTTCTTTGCCTAATGGGGTTATTTCATTTGATTTAAAGGATTGCAAGTCCCTCACCAAGCTTAATCTGTACTTTGCTCACCCGATTTATCAGGGCGCGCATAGAACTATACTTTTTGACCCAAAGCAAGATACAACCCAGTTAGTGGTCTACCTTAAAGCTGAACGCGTCCAAGAGGTGCGCGCTATTGTTTTGCGCCCTAATCAACCCGACACCGTTTTTGCATCAAAAATTTATAGTGTGGCTGATTTTGAATTGGGCGCAAATGGCGAGCTTTTCTTATTGACGTATGAAAAGAACTTGCTCAAGGATGCGCAATTGCAATGTATCTGCAACAATGCCACGCTATTTTTACACAATATACCTGAAAGAGCAGTGGGGCTGAAACGAGATTTTCGAGGAAATATCCATGTAGAAACCCAAGTCAATATGTACGGTTTGCAAAGAAAAGATACGGCGCTGCAATTGGGAAGCATCCCCAAAGACTACTTTTATAAATATATTGCCCCTATAGTAGACACAAGCCTTACGCAGCAGTTTTACTCTAGTTATATCGATATTTACCCGGCCTTCGAATACGGTGCATTGGATCAGCTCGATTCTACTTATAAAGCGATTTTGCATATTCAAGACGACCTCATGATGGAGTTGTACCGATCGGAATACAAATGGGTAGATGTTCGCACCAAACTTTGGGCAAAAAATCTAGAAAATCAAACTGGGATCGATGCGGAAATATACGTAGGTGCCAATGTATTTACCAAATCATTGTATTACCAGCCTGTGTATGCGCCGCTCTTTTTAGTAAACGATACGCTCTACATCTTCGATTACCCAAAGGACATGCTGCGGGTATATACCATTCAGGGGCAACTCTTGAAATCTATTCCTATTTTTCATCATTACCATGCCAAGCAAAGTGGATTTCAAAAAAACTTGCAACAAGACAGAAAAACGGGTAAAATTTATGCCACTTTTGAGCAAGACGGAAATTGTTATATCGGCCTCATTGATTTAACAACAGGTACAGTTGTTCAAAAAGTACTACTCTCTTTTCGGTATGTCGATAAGGTGAGGGTTGATAACAACCATGTATATTTTATTTACAGGCCATTTGAGTCTACGCAAAAGAAATTTCTGTACAAGCAAAAAATCCCGACAAAGGCATCATTACAATAATCCTAATTAAGGATGTAAAATAACTTGTATGGACACCGGAAGATGGTCTGAGTAACCCCCAAGATATGTGTTGCCCGCATAGGTTCTATTCGGAACAATTTGACCCTTGTATTGCGTAAGTAGATAGGTGAAACTATGAATTTGACCACTTTCTTTTTGAACTTGAAAATTACCCTCCATTGCATTCAAAGAAACCATAATGTGGTCTAAGACATCCCATTCATTCTTGTAATTATACGAGCCTCCAAAGCTGTTGCTTTCTTTGGAGATGAGGGGAGTTAGTTTTGTTGAAACATGCCGAGGAGCAACATCTTGTGGATGATCATTTAAATCTCCCATTAAGATGATTTTAGCTTTGGGGTCGTTTTGTTGAACAGAGTCTATGAACTGTGCTGCCATTTGCGCCGCTTTGAAGCGACGAGGAGCGCTTTGCTCGGCTCCACCTACACGACTTGGCCAATGATTGACGAGAACGAATATATTTTCTTTCTTGTAAGCGTATTTTGCCCAGACGATATCTCTGGAAGTAGGAAGGGTATCGCCAGGCAAGGTAAAACGTATATAACCTGATGTTTTGAGCTTTAAGATATCTTTTCTGTAGAGCATACCCACATCAATACCACGTGCATCGGGGCTCTCGTAATGGACAACTCCGTAGCGTTTGTCTTCGCCAATTATATCTAGTAATACACCTTTGTTTTCAATTTCACAGACTCCCATAATGATGGGCATTTGCAGCGCTTCCATGACTTGTCTGATTTGTTGAAGTTTGGCGTTGTATTTCTCGGTATTCCATTGTTTTGCAGCAGCGGGTAGAAACTCGGCGTCGTCATTTGGCCCGTCAATGGTATCAAACAGGTTTTCTACATTGTAAAATGCAACTGTTTGTATTTCTTGAGCCTGTATGACCGATAGATATCCGAATACAAGTAGGAGTAGAGATAATAATTTATTCATATCGCTTTATTTTTATTGCTAGACTAATTTAATGCTTTGAGGGTTTAATTACCAACTACCACCTGAGCCTCCTCCACCAAAACTACCGCCGCCAAAACCACCAAAACCTCCGCCACCAGAAGAACCTCCGCCAAAACCACCTCCGAAGCCGCCGCCTCCAAAGTAAAAGAAGCCAGGTCCGGTGCGTCTGCCACCAAAAGTAGTTCCGTTATCGCCCCCACCGCGCTTAATGAGTAAGAATAGGGCACCTAGTATGAATAATAGTGCGAATATACCGCCAACCCATTTGTCTTTACGAATGCCATCGCGGTAGCTTTTTTCATTGATTTCACCTTTAGCGAGTTTAAATAAGATATCTAGCGCTTTATTAATGCCCTGTGCGTATTGATTTTTCTTGAATTCAGGAAGTATTTCGTGCTGGACGATATCATGACAGCTCAGATCGGTGATCACTGCCTCTAAGCCCCGGCCAGGAGCCAAATAAACTTGACGTCCACCATTTTCTTGTGTGGGCTTAATCAAAAATACCAAGCCGTTGTTTTTATCTGCTTTACCGACTCCCCATTCTTCGCCGAGTTCGGTGGCATAATGCCAGGGTTCATCGCCATTGAGGTCGTCTATGATGACAACAGTAATTTCATTGCTGGTTTCTTGCTCGAAAGCATCGAGCCTTTGTTCGATTTGCGCTTGGTCTGCGGCACTTAATACCTGAACTTTTGAAAAGTTATGAAGGAACCGTTCTGCTGACGTAGGTTTGGGGTATTGACCGAAAAGTGAGCAGCTGAAGTAAACAAGAACGAATAGAAAAATAAAGCGTTTTTTCATCCGAAACTGATTTGATTGGGCAATTCATTTTGATCGTTTTCTTGAGGAGGAAAAAAATGAGCAAGTTGAGACCCTGCTTCGTTTATGCCGGCACAAAGCCCTTCGGCCAAACGCCCTTCTTTGAAATGCGCGAGCATGAGGTCTCGGGTGCTGTCCCAGAAGTTGTGTTGGACACGGGTATTGATACCTTCATCGCCGATGATAGCGAGCTTGCGGTCTGCAAAGGCCACATAGATGAGTACACCATTGCGCGCTGCTGTGGCTTGCATTTTGAGTTGATCAAAAATATCGATAGCCCGCGCTACTGCATCAATTTTGCACTTGGCCTCTAGATGTACACGCAATTCTCCGCTCGTTGCAGCCTCTGCTGCTGCAATGCAGTCGAGCACCTTTTGTTGTTCAAGGTTGCTGAGCATTAAAACTTCACCTTTGGAGCGTTCTCTGAACCACTCGCGGCTACAAAACCTTCTTTTCTAGGGAATTCTTCTCCGTTTAAGAAAAAGCGGGCAAAGAAACCACGGATGTGTGTGTTGTATTCTTTGACTGCTTTGTTGTAGTTATCCCGCTCCGTCTTGATGCGGTTTTCAGTACCTTCTAGTTGACTTTGAAACTGACTAAAATTCTCTGTAGAACGAATCTGTGGGTAGGCTTCGTAAGCTAAATTAATGGCGGTATTGATTTTACGACCCATAAGTTCGAGGTCTTGGGGTGTTTTGGCACCCACAATTCCGGCACGCGCTTGCGTTACTTGGGTAAGGATATCTTTTTCGTTTTGAGCAGCTCCTTTTACGGTTTCCAATAAATTTGGAATGAGGTCGGCACGGCGTTGGTAGGCAGATTGGACATTTGCAAATTTTTCATCGAGCCCTTCTTGATAGCCAACGGCTTTGTTATAAAGGTTGTAGTATCCTAAGAAGCTAAAGAGGAGTATGGCACCTACGGCAGCTAATACGACATAAAGTGGTTTCATTTTTTACTAATTTAAGTTTGTTTGACCTATCCATCAAATTGTGTTCCAAGTTACGAAAATGACATATTGGCAGTTCTTTTTTCTTTCTTTTTTATTTGTTGATAACTTTTGATTATATATTCGTCATTTTATTGATGTAATATTAATCAAAAATGTTAATTTTGACGCACCAACCAATCGAACTTTTATTGTTTTACCGTTTAAATGACCGTACCTATGGCTACACGTCGTTCGATTGTTCATATGGACCTCGATACCTTTTTTGTTTCCTGTGAGCGCCTTCTAGATAGCCGCTTAAATCAAAAACCCATTCTCATTGGCGGCACCAGTGAAAGAGGAGTAGTCGCCTCTTGTAGCTATGAAGCCAGGCGTTTTGGTGTGCGGTCCGGCATGTCCATGAAAATGGCCAAAGAACGCTGCCCAGAAGCCATATGTATCAAAGGCAATACGCAAACCTACACCAAATTTTCTCGAATGGTAACCGAAATCGTCAAAGAAGTATCTCCGGTCTATGAAAAAATGTCCATCGATGAATTCTACATCGACTTCACCGGCATGGATCGCTTTTTTGGCATCTGGACCTACGCCTCTGAGTTGCGCACGCGCATTATCAAAGAAACCGGCTTACCGATCTCATTTGGCTTATCTGAAAACAAAACGGTTTCTAAAGTGGCAACCGGCGAGGCTAAACCCAATAATCAGCTCCACATCAACTACGGTACAGAAAAAGACTTTTTAGCGCCACTTTCTGTTCAGAAAATACCTATGGTTGGCCCAAAAACCTACCAAACACTCTGTAGTTTAGGTGTTAAAAGAATCGGCACGCTTCAAACACTGCCCCTAGAACTTATCGAACAAGCCCTCGGGGCAAACGGCCGCAGCATCTGGACCAAAGCCCAAGGCATAGACCAAAGCCCTGTAGAGCCTTACAATGAGCGCAAATCTATTTCCAACGAACGCACCTTTCACCAAGACACCATAGACGTCGGCAAACTCAGTGGTATTTTAGCCGCTATGGCTGAGAACCTCACCTTTCAGTTGCGCCGCGCAGGTAAACTCACCGGTACGGTTACCGTCAAGATCCGCTACGCCGATTTTCAGACCCAAACCCTCCAACAACAAATTGCCTACACCGCTGCCGACCACGAGCTGCTCCCGTTGGTTCAAGAGCTTTTCAAGCGGCTCTATCAGCGGCGTGTATTGGTGCGCTTAATTGGCTTGCGCTTCAGCTCTCTAGTAGGGGGCGCACACCAACTGCAACTCTTCGATCACCAAAATCTTTCCTATCCGTCGCTATACAAGGCCTTAGATAAAATCCGAGAGCGCTACGGCGACCGCGCGGTCTTACGCGCCATTGGCTTAAAGTCGTAAAAATATGCGTGTACACTCTTGTTTCAGTTTGGGCTATGGTATACTCAAGCCCGAAGAACTCGTTGCTTGGGCCTTGCAACATGGTCACCAACAACTCCTGCTCACTGACATCAATCATACCGGTTCGGGCTTGGCTTTTGTGCGTGCTGCCCAAGAGCAGGGGCTCGAGCCTATGCTTGGGCTCGAGCTACGCAACGGCTTTACACACGTAGCCACTCTTATAGCGCGCAACAACAAAGGTTTTCAAGAGCTCAACGCCTTTCTAACCCAGCACTTACTCACTGCAAAAAACTTCACCTTACCACTGCCTCCCTTTGCCAATTGCTGGGTTTGGTATCCGCTGCAGCAACACCCAGCGCTACTCAAAGAACACGAATTTATTGCTATTCAAGCCAGTCAAATTATTCAATGGCAGCGCCAAAAACAGGCCTTTGATCCACACAAATATGTCGCTGATATCCCCATGAGCTTTCGCCACAAACGAGACCACAACACCCACCGCTTGCTGCGCGCTATCTCCAACAATTGCCTGCTTTCCAAATTATCAGCGCAAGAACAAGCGCCGCCCACAGAGCGCCTTTTATCTGCAGCGCAGTGCAGCAATGCCTTTGCAGCAGCACCCACTTTATTTACACGCACGCAAGCACTACTAAGCAACTGTGCCATCACATTTGAATTTGGAGAAACCGCCGCCCCACAACAACCCCATAGTATTCACGGCTCCAAAGCTGCAGACTTACAACGCCTTCAAGAGCTTTGTGCAGAAGGGCTTCCGTATCGCTACAGCACCATCACCGACGAAATCATTGCCCGCATCGAGATGGAGATTGACATAATTGCGCAAAAAAACTACCTCTCTTATTTTCTCATCACCCATGACTTCACCTCCTATGCCCGTGCTAAAGGTTATTTTTATGTAGGGCGCGGCAGTGGAGCCAATAGTATTGTGGCTTATCTCTTGCGCATCACGGATGTCGACCCACTAGAGCTAGACCTCTACTTTGAGCGCTTTATCAATCTATACCGCAAAAACCCACCCGATTTCGATATCGACTTCTCTTGGAAAGACCGCGACGACGTCATTCGCTATATTTTTGAACGCTATCCAAATGCCGCCTGGCTTTGTACCTACAGTACTTTTCAGTACCGAGCCTGTATTCACGAGCTCAGTAAAGTATTTGGCTTACCTGCAGGCACAAGCAAAATGCTCAGTAGGGGAAAGGGCAGCCTTGCTGAATTCGCTGAACTCGGTGCGCTTATTTTGCGCTATGCCAAGTACATTGAAGGCTTACCTTCTCATTTGAGTGTCCACGCCGGCGGAATTGTCATTAGCGAGGAGCCTTTAACTACTTTTGCCGCTTGCTTCTTACCACCTAAGGGCTATCCTTGTACGCAATTCTCCATGCTAGAAGCCGAAGACGTAGGGCTTTACAAATTTGATGTCCTAAGCCAGCGCGGTTTGGGTAAAATTTCTGAAGCACTTCAAATCATCAAAAAAATACAGCCAGCAGCAAACCCTCACGATATCCACGATATCCATTTACTAAAGCAAGATCCAAAGATTGCTGAATTTTTAAGGAAAGGCTGGGCCTTGGGTTGTTTTTATGTGGAGTCGCCAGCCATGCGCATGCTCCTGATCAAACTCCAAGTAGACAACTACCTCGCACTGGTTGCGGCTAGCTCTATTATCAGACCTGGCGTATCGCAGTCGGGCATGATGCGCGAATACATTTTACGGCACCGCAATCCCGAGCGGCGCCAGGATATCCATCCGTTACTTCTCGCTATTATGCCCGATACCTACGGCGTTATGGTCTATCAAGAAGACGTCATTAAAGTGGCACATTATTTAGCAGGCCTGAGTTTAGCTGAGGCCGATGTCTTGCGCCGCGGTATGTCTGGTAAATTCAGGTCGAGGTCCGAATTTTTGCGCGTTCAAGAAAGTTTCCTGACATCTTGCCTCAAAAGAGGACACGAAGCCGCCTTTGCAAGTAGTATTTGGAAGCAAATCGAAAGCTTTGCAGGTTACGCTTTTTCTAAAGGCCACTCTGCTTCTTATGCAGTAGAGAGCTACCAGAGTTTGTATCTCAAAGCACATTATCCGTTGGCCTACCTCACTGCATGCATCAACAACTTTGGCGGCTACTACCGCACTGAAATCTACGTCCACGAAGCGCGGCGCTTTGGTGCGCAAATCGAAGCACCCTGTATCAACGAAGGTGCCTACAGCTGCGTCTTGCAAGAGAAGCGCCTGATTCTCGGCTTCAATTTGGTAGCAGGCATAGAAGTTATACTCGCCGAGCAAATACTTATTGAACGCACACAAAATGGTGAATTTACCAATCTTGAAAACCTCTTGAAAAGAATTTACATTCCACTCGAGCAACTCAGTATTTTGATCCGAATAGGGGCTTTAAGAAGCTTCAAGCAACCAAGAAAAGCCCTCTTGTGGCAGGCACATTTTTACCACAACAAACAATTACGCCCACATCAAAAGTTAGAATTATTTGAAGTAAAGCAACAAACACAACAATTACCTGAGCTAGAAGAACACCCCCTAGAAAGTACTTTTGAACAATTTGAACTTTTGGGCTTTCCGCTTTGCGACCCTTTTACGCTCTTGCTTGAGCCCTTGCCAACTTCATTTGTCTTGGTCCAAGATTTTTCTGATTATATCGCAAAAGAAGTCCTTACCTTTGGCTATTTAGTAAGCATCAAGCAAACCAAAACCAATAAAGGCGACACCATGTGTTTTGGTACTTTTTTAGATCCGTCCGGAGACTTCCTCGACACCGTTCATTTTCCTCAGATCAACGAACGCTATCCCTTTTACGGAAAAGGTGTTTACCGCATTACCGGAAAAATCACCGAAGAGTTTTCTTACCTCACCCTGGAAGTTAGCACACTCGTTAAATTGCCTTTTGCCGAAGATGTGCGTTTGGCATTATAGTACCCGAACACCGCCCATCAATTGAATTGGTTCGATACTTGGATTTTGACGATAGCGAAGTTGATATGCCGTGAAAACCGCTTCTAATGAATGAAAATTAAAATCGGCTTTGGCCAAGACCAACAGGCAACCGCCAAAACCTCCACCCATCATTCTTGCACCCAAAATACCTGGGGTTTGTTGCAAATGGCATTGAAGAAAATCAATTTCTTCGCAGCTTACTTCATATAAATCTCGGAGGCCATCATGCGTTTGATTCAGGAGGTGTCCAAGTTCTTGGTAAGAATCGTTCAATGCGCTTGAATCGTTTAAATCAGCAGCAATTTGTTTAGCTAGCGCCTGCACTTTCTGTACCCTACTCATTTCATCGAGCACATATGTCAAACGTTTGATGGATACTGCATCCAGATGAGAAAGTAATGCTTTGAATTGAAAAGGATTCAAGGACCTCCAACTTTCAATGCCAACAAAAATTTGTTGGGCAAGATTCCAAGCCTCTTCCAATTGAGAACGCCTTTCATTGTAGGCAGATGCTGCTAAATTGTGCTTCACCTTTGAATCAATCAAGAAGAGCTGAACGCCAACTAGCGGTAAAGAAAAGGTTTGAATCGATTGGTGTAAGGTATCAAAAGCAAGCAAATGGGCTTCTTCTCCCAACAAGCAAGCTACCTGATCCATGAGGCCACATTTGACCCCTGCATATTGGTGTTCGGTTTGTTGGGCTAACAGCGCTAGTTCAAAGCGTGTTTTACCTAAATCAAAAAATTCATTGAGTCCAAAAGCCAACCCGCAACAGAGCGCTGCAGAAGAGGACAAGCCAGCGCCAATTGGAATGTTGCTTTTGAAACGAATATGTAATCCATTTACACTTTTCAATCCCATCAAGATGAAAACACCCTTCACATAGGATTTCCAACCCGTAGTTTTTAGTTGTTCTAGCTCATGTAATTCAAACTCCCAACTTTCGTTTAGATCTAGGGCTTCAACATGGATGGAATCTGTTGTATTTGCTTTGAATTCAAACTCAAAGAAACGATTGATTGCTGCAGGCAAAACAACCCCTTGATTATAATCGAGGTGCTCGCCGAGTAAATTAATGCGACCTGGGGCGATGACTTTGAGTTGCTGCATGCTACGGTTTCCAAATCAATTGATCACTCAAACCTAGTAATGGCAAGTTAACCTTGATGATTATTTCATTTTTTGGAGCTTCAGTTCTGAGCAGGGCAGAGGCTATTCCAGCTTCCATGGGCTGAATGGAAGGGCTCATCAGGCCAGCATCTTGTGCAACAACGCTAAAAATTACTTTATATTCATTGGTCGGGACAACGGTACCGTTGGCATCGAGGAGTTTGGTGCGCACAAAAATAAGATCTGCTTTGGTGGTGTCAAGCCCAAACTGCAATGTATCCAATTCCAAGGTGATTTTAACAGGTTTTCCGGGCGTCTGAACAATGGTTGTGGTCAATGGTTTTTGCTTGCTGTCGTAAGCTATTGCTTTTAATTTTCCGGGTTGATACTTTTTAATTTCAAAAAGGTAAGGAGGGTGTGCAAGATGGTCTGAAGCCGTGTTCGGAGTAGCTACTTTTTTGGCGATAAGGCTGTCATTTAAGTACAGTGCCACCTGAGGGCAATTGGAATAAACAGTAACGTTTAATGAAGAGGCGGTATTCCAGCGAGAAGCAATAGAAAGTTCAGGATGCTTTGTATCTAACTTTTGCTGACTCCTGTAAAAATCAACAGCGAATTTGGGCAAACGGGTAATGTCGTATATACCTGAAGCTTCTAGATCTGGGCTGTAGCCGCGGTTGTAATCGAAGCACACCCAGTTGGCCTCACCAATCGTATTTGGTCCCTTTCTGTTGGAGTTACTGGCTTCTTGAAAATTGTATGCTTGTTGCAAGAGTGCTTGTTCTGAAGCCCCGCGCAAGTGTCTGGAATTGCGTTCAGATGTTTTTAAATCTGAGAATTGTGTTTGATTAAAGCCGGCGTTTTGGGCATAATATTCCCAGTCTCCGTATTCAGCTATGAAAAGCGGTCTAATGCTGTTTTTGTATTGGTTCCAGTAGTTGGGCGCTTGCGCATGTTGCCTTGCCGGAATAAATAAATCATAACTTGGGTGGTCTGTCCAGCCGGCAGTAAAGCTTTGGCCTTTTAATAAACTTTTAGCAATTTCATTCATTTCCACCATAAAGCTTTCTGGCATTTGGGTTTCATTGATGGAATTTTCCCAAAAAACCACACTCGGGTGGTTGCGGTCTCTGCATATTAATTCCTTAAGATCGTCTTGACAACGCTGCTCAAAGGGTGGTGGTCCAAAATGCTGCCAGCCAGGAATGGCATCCATGACAATGATGCCAAGCGCATCACAGGCCTCATAAAATGCAGGCGCCTGAGGATAATGAGAAAGGCGCACAAAATTGAATCCTGCATCTTTGATGAGCTGTGCGTCTCGTTTTTGTGCGTTGTCTGGAACGGCATAACCCACATAAGGATATTCTTGATGTCGGTTGGTGCCTCTTAAAAAAAGTTTGGTTCCATTTAAATAAAATCCATCTGTTTTAAGCTCTGTTTTGCGAATACCAACCTTTATTTCTTGCCTGGCGATGGTGTCACCAGCGTTGATCACATAAATCTTGAGATCAGTCAAATTTGGATTTGATGGCGACCAAAGCGCTGGATTTTTGAATTGAAGCGTCCCTGAGTAGGTGATCACATTCGTGGAATCAATAAACGCATCGTTGTTTAAGGTAAAAGAAGTATTTCCCAGTTTCGCAAGGACAACAACAGGATTTATTACCCAATCGGGTTGGTATTTCAATTCAAAAGTGAGGCGAACCTTTGCTGTTGTCGTCGCATTCACCTTGCTCACATTTTCTGTATAAAAATAAGGGTCTTGAATTTGAACACCGCCCATTTCTTCCAACCACACATTGCGGTAAATACCTGAGTGGTAATAGAAATCGAGGTCTTTTAGTGGTTTGCCTGGTGGGATGCTAACATCTTCGGTGTTAGCGAGATAAACCTCCAATAAATTGGAAGAATCTTTTATTGCGCTTGTCAAATCAAATTGAAAAGGCAAGTAACCTCCCACATGAGTACCAACCTCTTGACCATTTAAAACGACTTTTGCCGTATGCATAGCGCCTTCAAAATGAATCAGTAGCTGACGGCCCTTTTGCAACTTGTAATCAAAACGTTTGCGGTAGACTACATACCCAATAAACTGACTCGTCATGACGAGGGGTTCTAATTTTGGGGTATGTGGCAAAGAAACAACAGTAACTGGGTCCGTTTGCTTGATTTGAAACTCCCAGTTGTCATTGAATAGGGTGCGCTGCAGTTGCCCCAAAGAAGTGGAAATACAGAGTAAAGAAAGCAGTAGCGTAAGGGATTTCATCAAAAATGGACCAAGAATTTAATACAAAAATGCATCCAGGGCAGGTGAGGGGCGCCCGTTGTCTTGCCAACAATTCAACTGATAACCACTCCAAGGTTTGGCTCCTTGAGGTTCCCAATAAAATACGCCTAAGCATTGCTTATTAGGTACATCCAAGGCCTCACCAATAGTGGCCACAAGCAAATCCTTTGAGTTTTGAACTTGCCAGTAATCACCGCCAACCTCTACGATCATGACGGGCTTGTTGTAGCGCGCAACCATATCATTTAAGTTATCACCAAGGTCAGAAATGGTAACCGTGTAGTCTGTGCCGAGCCAATGAGGATAATAAGAAGCGCCAATGATATCGAATTGTGCGCCGTTTTGTTGCATGAGGTCATAGAACCACCTGAATCGGCCGTTATCATTTCCCTGGTCGATGTGTACAATCGTTTGGATAGCGGTATCTATATCTTTAACTGCTTGGTTACCCGAGTTAATGAGTTGTGCAAGTTGCAACGGATTATTGACGTGGCCATCTGGCCAAAGCATACCACTCGGAATTTCGTTGCCAATTTGCACCCACTTTGGGGTTACACCTGCTTGTTTTAAAAGTTGTAGCGTGTAGTTGGTGTGTGCATAGACTGAATCTTTGAGTGCAGCAAAAGGCGCGGCAGCCCAAGTAGCCGGTTTAGTTTGATGACCGGGGTCTGCCCAGGTATCTGAGTAGTGAAAGTCAATCATGACATCCAAACCTTTTTGCCGACAACGCGCAGCCATTAATGCAGTTTCTTCTGGGCTGCAATGGCCGCTGATTGGATCAGAACTTGGATGTACAAAAACGCGCAAGCGGACCGCATTGATACCTCTTGCCATAAGTAAATCTAGGCAATCGGAAGGATTGCCGTTTTCGTCGTAAAAAACATAGCCTGTAGCTTCCATTTGTGCCAACCAACTGATGTCTGCACCACGAAAGAAGGTAGTTGCAGCCGGAGGGACAGGAGGTTTTGGTTTGGGCTTTTCCTTGTCATTACAAGCTAAAAGCGTAAATGAAAAAGAAAGTAAAAGGAAGGTGGTTAATTTCATTTGTGCTGTTCAAAATTGATCAGAATATTGTTGGTCTTGCTTTGACCTTTAAGAAGATAAATATCGCTAAAATTTTCATGATGAGGCGCATCAGGCTCCGCTTGTTGCTCTAAACAAATGCCTGAATAGCGGTGATACCTTATTTCATCTTTTCCAAGTATATTAGTTTCACCCCCAACATATACTTGGAAAACCGGTTGGTTGGTGTCAAATCGGAGTTCGAACCCATCTGCTGCAATGAGTTTAGCTTGTAGCTGTTTTGCATTCAAAATAAAAGAATGGTCGAGCCCTTCAAATATCGAATGGAGTGGATAGCCTAAATTAGAGGAAGATGATGTATTACCTTTTAATGGAAGAATACGGCCAGTAGTCAATTTCTCTTTATTGAGTTCTACATATGAATCTGCAGTAATCCAGGCTTCGGTATCCAAAACACTACCTTGATGCCCATTCGGATTGAAATAGGAATGTTGTGTTGGATTGGCAAGTGTATCATCCAATGCAATGCTTTCAATTTTTATTTCTAAAGCGAAATCCTTGAGCGTATAGCTGACCTCGCACCTCAAATGACCTGGATGCTCAATATTATGTGCTTTTGTTTCTAAGAATAACGTCACTTGAGGGTAAGGATTTTCTTTAAAAGAAAGTAATTTCCAATTGACATTTGAAAAACTACGCTTTCCGCCATGTAAGAGATGCGGACCTTCGTTGGCCTCGAATTGAAAAAAATCTTCCTTGAAAGGAATCTTTGCGAGGGCTATTCTTCCTGCGATTGGACCAATAATAGCTCCAAAATAGGCATTTGGTCTTTTTTCAAAGGTTCTCTGATATGTCTCCCAATCGGTATAACCTAGCACAATATCGCGTTTGATAAACTTTGGTACTTCAATTTCAAATTTTTGCAGCGTGGCACCAAATGAAAAAAGGGTGATGGCTGCGTGGGCATTAGCAAGTAGAATTTCCAAAACGGGATGTCCGTCTAGTTGTTCACCGATGTCTTTAACTCGAACTAATGATCTCATGTTATTTACTCAACCAAATTTTAAATAAACCGTGCCATTTGGGTAAAACTTGGGGGCTTGTTGTTGGGTCATTTTCAAAGATATAAAGGATTGATCTAAACTAAAGGGTTAATTCTCCCTTATTTATCCTTCAAAAGCTTGTTGGATATCCGCGATGAGATCCTGAGGATCTTCAACTCCGATGCTTAAGCGAATGAGTTTTTCGGTAATATTCATTTTGATTTTAGAGAGTGCAGGTATATCTACATGGGTCATGGTGGCGGGGTGTTCAGCCAAACTTTCGGTAGAGCCCAAACTAACAGCGAGTTTAAATAGTTTGAGCTTATTGAGAAATGCAAAAGCTTTTCGTTCATCGCCTTTGATGTCAAAACTGATCATGGCGCCAGGCCCTAAACACTGTTCTCGGTATATTTTTTGGGACTTTTCCGAGACAATTCCGCCTTCACCTAAAAAATAAACCCTTTCTACCATCCGATGCTTCGAAAGAAATTTGGCAACTTCAATAGCATTGGACTGTTGGCGCTCCATTCTAATTTGTAAAGTCTCTAAGGAACGCAATAACATCCAGGCTGTATGCGGCGATATCATGTTACCAAGGAAGGTGCGCAAGGTCTTTACACGGGTAATGACCTCTGCTGTACCCATCACCGCCCCAGCGATTAAATCGGAATGGCCACCCAAATACTTGGTTGCCGAATATACGGTAATGTCTGCGCCAAGTTGTAAAGGTTTTTGCCAGATCGGACCTAAATAAGTGTTGTCAACAGCAACATAAACCTTATGGCCATTTAATTCAGTGTATTTTTTTCCCAATTCGACCATTTCAGCTATGGAAAAGAGGTCGTTGGTTGGGTTTGCAGGTGTTTCGATGTAAATAAGTGCCAACTCTTTGACTTTGCCGCTGGAAGCTATTTTTTGCTCGATTTCTTCTTGGTTATCATTGACACCAAACTCTATGGCGTCAATTCCGAATTTTGTTAATACATGATGAATGAAATGATGTGTACCCCCATAGACAGGCGCAGAGTAAAGCAAAAGAGCTCCTGGCTTCAAAAACTCTAATAAAACGGTTGAAATGGCACTCATGCCCGACTCAAACATTGCTGAACCTGCAGCCGCATCCCATAAGGTAAGGCGGTCTTCAAGAATTTCTAAGTTTGGATTATTGATGCGGCTGTAGATGAGGCCCAGTTCTTCATTGGGCCGGCTTTGCCGATGCCCGTAGGCAAGTTCAAAGAAATCCTTTCCTTCTTCTGCCGAGGCAAATACAAAAGTCGAGGTTAGGAAAATTGGGCATTTGACTGCACCTTGGCTAAGCTCAGGCTTGTATCCATGGCTCATCATGAGACTTTCTGGTTTCATAAGTTTGTTGTTGATGTCTGGTAAAAATAGCTGTTCTTTTATTAATAGATTTGAGTTCACATAGAATTCATAAAGAATTACGAATTTTGATACATGAAATTACTTCTTGCCACCATCCTAGTTTACATTTTTACAACCCCTTTGCTCGCACAAATCTTAAACGGACCCATGATTGGTCATGTAACGCATGGCGAAGTCAAATTATGGGTTCAAACCAAGCAAAGCCAAACAGTAGCTTTTGCTTACCGAAAGTTTCCATCGGAGGAACAATGGAGCTACACCCAACCGTTTGTCACCAAACAACAAGAGGCCTTTATTTGTGAGCTTACCCTCGAAAACTTAAGCCCAGGGCAAACCTATGCGTACAGGGTAGTGCTCAACAATGAACTCCAAGCGGCCCTTGGCAAGCAACAATTCACAACAACTACACTTTGGGCGTATCGATCACCTGTTCCGAATTTTTCTTTTGCGATTGGTTCTTGCACCTATATAAACGAGCCCGATTCCGACCGCAAAGGCAAACCCTACGGGGAAGCCTATCAAATCTTTGAAAGCATCGCACAAAAACAACCCAACCTCATGCTTTGGCTTGGCGATAACGTTTATTATAGAGAGCCCGATTGGACCTCAAAAAGTGGCATGATGCACCGATATACGCACAGTAGAAATATTTCAGAACTACAAAAACTCTTGGCCAACACACCGCAATATGCCATCTGGGACGACCACGATTTCGGACCAAATGATTCAGACGGAAGCTTTATCAATAAAGGCATGAGTAAAGAGGTTTTTGATTTATTCTGGGCTAATCCGGATCAAAACCATCCTGATATAAAGGGAATCTCCAACCAATTTGAGTGGGCCGATTGTCATTTTTTCTTACTAGACAACCGCTTTGAACGTGCACCAAACCAACGCAAAGACGGCCAGCGCACCATTTTAGGCAAGTCTCAGCTCGATTGGTTAAAAGATGCCTTGGTTTCGAGTAAGGCCAGTTTTAAATTTATTGCGCTCGGCGGCCAATTTTTGAATACAGCTCCTGTTTTTGAAAATTACAGTGCCAACGGATTCGATAAAGAAAGACAAGAATTAATTGACTTTATTTACCTCCATCAAATTAAAAATGTAATTTTTCTAACTGGCGACCGCCATCATAGTGAAATGAGTATACTCAAAGAAGAAGGTAAGCCGACCATTTACGACCTGACTATTTCACCACTCACCTCAGGCGTACACGACGCAAGTATGGAAGCCAATACGCTGAGGGTAGAAGGAAGTCATATAGCGGTAAGAAATTATGGGTTATTAAGCGTTGAGGGTGATCTGAAAACGAGGGTCCTAAACATTGTAATCAACGACGCAGGCGGATTGCCATTATGGCAAACTAAAATCGAATTAGATAAATAATTTTAACTTTTAAAAATGCAAGTTTGTGTTTATTGTGCCTCTAGTGGGCGTATCCATTCAGCATATTTTCAGGCGACCTCCAGGCTAGCTCATCTATTAGTTGAACAAGATGTTAAAGTAGTTTTTGGTGGTGGTTCATCTGGGCTTATGGGGCAACTTGCAGACAGCGTCTTAGCGGCAGGCGGTCAAATCAAAGGCATTATGCCTGAATTTATGAACGAGGTAGAGTGGGGGCATAAGGGTGTTTCAGACTTCGTTTACACCCAAAGTATGCACGAGCGCAAAGCTAAGTTTCTAGAGGGGACAGATGCACTCATTACCTTACCGGGTGGCCCTGGGACCTTTGAAGAATTATTGGAATCCATTACCCTTAAAAAGCTTGCACAGTTTACAAAGCCCATTATTATTCTCAATACAAGAGGTTATTTTAATACCTTTCATCAAATGATGCAACAAGCAGTCGATGAGCAATTTATGCCCGATGAACTCAAGTATTTGTATACTATAGTCGATACACCTGAAGAGGTGCTTCCGGCTATCCGCAATGCGCATGCTTGGAATAAAGGATTGAAAGACGCAGGAAGTTTAAGATAGGAGCTGATTAATTCTTTGTTAAAGATTTTGTTTCAAATATTCTTTTGCCTTATTAATCGTAATATTGCGATATATAAATTGATCATGGGCTTAACCAAAATAGATGCTTATTCTTCTGAAACCCTGTATAAGGCCGCTATCTTTAAGGCACTCGGGCATCCAGCAAGAATTACAATCTTGGAATACATTTCCAAGCAGACAACTTGTATCTGTGGTGAGATCGTAGCAGAATTGCCGCTATCTCAAGCGAGTATCTCTCGACATTTAAGTGAACTTAAAGCAGTTGGCCTCATCAAAGGAACCATTACCGGTACCTCTGTATGCTATTGCCTAAACTTAGAAACACTACCGCTCATCATACAATTTATCAATCAACTCCACTTACCAACTCCTCAAACTTGTTGCCCATGAAACGCTCTCAGTTTAAAAGTGCTTTGCACTTAGCCAAGGGCGAAACAATGAAAATCAGGCTATTGTTAATGATTAAAACGTACAAATGAAAAACAAAAAACTCAACTTCGTAGACCGCTACCTTACGCTTTGGATTTTCTTGGCCATGGGCATTGGTGTGGCCATCGGTAATATTTTTCCATCCATAGATAGCTCGATCAATCAGTTTTCTATCGGAACAACGAATATTCCCCTTGCAATTGGTCTGATCATCATGATGATTCCCCCGCTCGTCAAGGTCGATTTCAAGAAAATTCCGATTGTGTTTCAAAACAGAAAACTACTCATTATCTCACTATTGATTACTTGGATTGTGGGGCCTTTTTTGATGTTTTTATTGGCAACCACCTTTCTTAAAAACGACCCTGAATACCTAACAGGCCTCATTATTATAGGCCTGGCACCCTGTATTGCTATGGTTATTGTTTGGAATGAACTCGCGGGTGGCAACCGTGAATTAGCAGCAGGCCTGGTAGGCATTAATAGCCTTTTACAAGTCTTTTTCTTTTCAGCTTACGCTTACTTTTATTTGGAAATCATGCTGCCGC
>Ga0315905_10001111_pt1 | contig 29181 bp, 39 predicted proteins | sample LakEriMetagenome_5_FD_203522 | JGI IMG/M metagenome (GOLD analysis project Ga0315905, IMG submission 203522) | Freshwater fungal communities from buoy surface, Lake Erie, Ohio, United States - Buoy 4 MA121 | ecosystem: Environmental > Aquatic > Freshwater > Lake | place: USA: Lake Erie, Ohio...
CAATGCTCAACATGTTGAGTGCAATCCATTTTGAGGCATATGGGTATTCATGGAATCCTTGTGCTACTACGTCATTGATCATGATGATCGTTTTGCCCTGCAACATCCGGGGCATGGTATCAGCAGTCACACGACTACCGTTGACAACAAATGTGTCCTTGTTCAAGGCCACAATGGTTGAATCAATATGCACGCCAGCATAGAAGTTGCACAGTTCAATTTCCACATCAGGCAAGGTGTGGCACAACCAGTCATAGGCTGCTCTATTTCCGCTGGCTGATTCCAAAAACAACATTTGGTCTGGGCCCAAGCGCAACACATTGGCAGCGTCTAGTATCATGCCTTTGTTGCGAGGCATAAAGTGATAGTGCTCAGCTTGATCCACAATGTCATGATAGCACTGTAGTTCCATGTCTCTGCAGGGATACATCATGGCAGGATCAATTATAGTTGATCCATGTACAATTAGTCTATCACGTGGGCAATAGTTGTACAAGCCATCGTGGACTTGAAAGTTCAGTGTATCCGGACGCACTACTTCTACACCATGTGCTGTGAGTGTGTCTGCCAGCGTTTGCAGATCCTGGTTGGCTTCGTCAATGATCCATTGCGGCACAGGACCTGCGGGCAGTGGAGTTTCTTTCCACAGGGTGTTTTTGGCTTCAGCACTGAACACAGGATCGTGCCTGGGCCAGTTGGCATGGCTTGCATCGCCAACAACAATTCTTCTTAGACGGTCCCATTCGTTGTAGGAATTGATCATACGTGTCCTGTGATTTGCAGTGTGTATCTAGGGTCTAGGCCAAGGTTGGCAGCCAGGTGCGCAGCATCGTAAGCCCACTCTACTACATCTCCAGCACGCCAGTTCACAGTTGGGTGGCCATTGCCTTCAAAATAGTGACCTGGTTTCCAATCTTCTAAAAACACAATAGCTCGGCGTATCTTGTGCTCTTGTCCTTGCAGCTTGAAAACGTCTATGTAACGCAGATACAAATCACTGTGTGTGGGCAAGATGGTGCCAGTACCCATTCTGTAATAGCTGGTACCAATATCTTTCCAGCCCATTTCCTGGAAAATCTTTATGAATTGATAATTCCAACTGGGCTGTGGCCTGCGCATGTCACACATGTCTCCAGTGAACTTGTTGGCATATCCTAATTTGGTCCATCGTTCAAGGTTTGCAATGTCATTGAATTCTTCGTTGACATAGTCTAGACCTTTGAACTCATCATCCCAGAACACTGGGAGATGATATTTAAACAGGTCTTGTGTTGCCATAGTGTACTACCTTGACATCAGGAGTACTGGATAGTTTTCGCCAGGGATCAACAATAATGCTGCCTTTTGGAATTTCGCAATAGGGCAAGGTATCCAATTGATCACCAGTGTATTCATAGGTAATCTTGCGATTGTGTGCCCACAAAAATACTGCAGGATGATCAACACTAGCCACTACATCAGCCGGGTCGTCGGCCAGTGGGTCAACATACTTGACTAGAACTCCCAGCTCTTTCAAGTAGTGTCCAACCAGGGTGCTGTAGCTGCCAATGCAATAGGGTACATCAGGTTTGTAGGCCTTGCCGTGAATCACAATAGGCAAGAGACCAAAAGCCTTTCCATCCTGGAGTGCTGTGTCAAACAAGAACTGAGCTAGATTTTTTGCTTGTATTTCTCTAGCATGCATCACAGTATCGAACAAGTCGTAGCCAATGTCGTATTCTTTGGCCAACCAACGCAGAGCAATGTTGTCTCTTGGATGGCAAGCACCTGCGTCACCCATGCCTGCTGTCATGTACTTGGGCCCCATGATACGCATGGTGCTACGTGCAAGCGCATCGGTTACAACGTCAACATTGATGTGACCAATTTTTAGCGCAAAGTCCTGAATCATGTTGACCAAGCCAACCTTGGCTGAAATAAATGTGTTGTAGAAGATCTTGATGGCTTCGCACTCGTCCCAGGTGCCAATTTCGTAGCGTGGATTGTTTTGCATGATTGTTTTGTAAATATCAATCAGTTCGCCTGCTAGAGTATTAGGGTTACCGTCTTCAGTGCCAATCATGATCATTTCAGGATTGACCATGTCCCATTTCACACTGCCCATGGCAATCAAATACGGATTGTACAAGAACTGATGTTGTGAGTCCAGCAGCGAGTAAAATTTACGGCGTGTGGTTCCGGGCAACACAGTGCTGATCAGCACAATCTTCTTGGGACTGGTTGCATATCGGTTCACGTTGTGAATGGCATCAATCACTGCTTCGTGACCAAAGTCCTTGGGCTCCATATGACTGCTCGGAACAGAACCATCATATCCTTCTGTGTGTGGAGTTGGTACTGCAATAAAAATCCATTCGCTTTGCTCAATGGTATCTTCAATGCTGCAAACTTTGACTGAGTCACTTGAGCGTGGGTAAATATCATAACCCCGCACTGTGTGTTTTTCTGCAAATACTTCTGCACAGTCCATGCCTAGTTTTCCTAGACCAATAAAACCAATATTTTTCATAGATGAGTATCCCTTTAGATAGATTATACGATCACTTGTACCACAAAAGCAACCACGATATAATAATTTATGGCTGGATTCCTCATGGTTCAAAAAAACTAGAAAACCTTAATAGGATGCTGCCGCTGTACCACAGTTGGATACATGATATGACAACACCAATAATGATCATGCACGACCAAGAACCGTTGCAATTTGATCTATGGTCCGACAATGATTTTTTAGCCTGGTGGGATCAAGAAATAATACGGAATAATTACAACCAACACAATCGAGATCCCGAAAAATTGATGTATCAAATTAGCCTACATCTTCGTGGCGTAGCCAATCCTTCAACCAATCTTTATGATCATATGATTATTACCCATAGTGAACAAAACAGCAGCCAAGTTGCAGTGTATCAGGAACATGGATTTTTGCCAGTGTATTTTTGGAGTCATGCATTGATTGCTGCGGATTGGTTTAGATATGCAGCACACGATCCATGGATTACCAATATTGATATCAATGCTATTGACAAAGATTTTTTAATTTACAATCGTGCATGGTCTGGCTCTCGAGAATATAGATTGACCTTTTTTGAATTAGTGGCAGCAGCCAAAATAGATATCCACTGTCTCACTAGTTTTTCTGCAATAGACAACGGAATAAATTATACCAATCATCAATTTAAAAATACATCGTTGTCCATCAGCTCTACTAGATTACACGAAATTTTTGTACCAAATCAACATTTGAGCTCGGCCAGTGCCGACTATAATAATCTTGACTATAAACGTTCTGGAATAGAAGTGGTGTTAGAAACATTGTTTGATGATAGCCGTTGGCACCTGACAGAAAAAACATTGCGCCCCATTGCATGCGGTATGCCATTTATACTGACTTCTACCGCTGGCAGTTTACAATATCTTAGAAACTACGGATTTGAAACATTTGACGGTTTAATAAATGAAGAATATGACAGCATTGCTGATTCAAAACAAAGACTAAAAGCAATAGTCAACGAGATGGAACGAATTGCAGCACTACCTGAATTGGAAAAACGCCAACTCTGGAAAAATCTACGTGTGATTGCCAGCAGAAACAAGGATAGATTTTTTAGTCAAGAATGGCAAACAAGTATTGAAGACGAATTTTATCGTAATCTTGATAGTGCAATAAATGTAATGGAACAAAATTGCACTGGAAAGTATTGGGCAAAATCAAAAACCATGCCACTAAGTTCAAGTGCTGCGTCTCGGTCTACGGAAGAACTGCAAGCACTAGAACACTGGTTGGCAGCTCGAAATTAAATCTTAACACGTAATCCGTCCCAGTCTTCAGCAGGCGGCGTTTGCTTGAATGCAATTACTCGTTGCAGCAGATCTGTGTAAAATGTGTCTAGCTCGCCATTCCACTTGCCCATAAGGTAGTCAATTGCATGCTCACAATAGTTCCATTGCCGTTGTCGATAAAACTCCAGTAATTCCTTGTGTATCTTGGTGTTGTCTGCTGCGGTGGCAAATTCAGTTAAAGGAATTTTCTCAATTACCGCCCAGGCAGTGACTGGACTAGCACTGTCTTGTACGCGAAATGAGTCAAGTGGCAGTATGGTAAAGCTGTTGGGAATGGACTCAATGGGGTCTCCAAAAATTATGTTCATGTTGTTTCCTTTTAAATATGTATCATGACATTTGCATTTGATTTAATTTCTGATTTACACATAGAAACCTGGGGTGGTCAATTTGACTGGACCAATCGAGCTACCAGTACTGTGTGTGTGGTTGCGGGCGATATTGCTCGAGACAGAGCTCTTGTGATCAAAGCACTCAAGCACCTGGGCCAGTGTTACCAAGCTGTTTTCTACATTGACGGCAACGATGAGCATACTGATTATCTTGAAGATCTAGGTGAAAGCTACAACGATTTAATAAAAAAGATCAATCGAATACCAAATGTGGTTTATCTTCAAGACAATGTGGTAGTGGTCGAAGGAGTTGCAATCTTGGGCACAAACGGCTGGTGGGGATTCGATTTTGATCTTGGCATTGATATATCAGGATCTTCAGAATGGTATCAAGAAAAATTTAAACTTTCTGACTCAGCAGTTCGAAATGTTGCAAGGTTGGCCAACACTGACAGTGTGTACATGAGTAGCAGCATAAAACGCTTGCAAACTCACAAAGATGTTAAAAAGATTGTTGTGGTCACACATACTGTGCCTGATCCTGCACTGGTTGATCACGACATTGGTCTAGAAGGCCACTTGCGCAAAAATACCATGGGCAACAGATACATGATGCAGGCACTGGCATTAGACACAGAACACAAGATTGACACATGGTGCTTTGGACATTTTCACGGATCAGTGGATCAAACTCGCAGTGGCATACGATTTGTCAACAACTGTCGTGGGCGGGCCGACACACAATATTCACAACACGTTTATCATCCCAAACGCATTGTGATTGAGTTTTAAACTGTTGTTTCGGGTTCGAGCTTGATCAGCAGTGGATAACTCTGAGCACGGGCCAGCAACGTGACTTCAACACCTTTTTGTTCTGCGATTTCGTAGGGCAACACAGCAACACAAGCAGAACCTTCGTCGTGAATGTCCACGGTGATTTGTGTGGCAGTTTCGGCGGTGTAATCAAAATAATCAATTAAACTTTCGATCACAAACTCCATGGTGGTGTGACTGTCATTGATATAAACCACGCGGTACATTGGGGGCTCTTTTGCAGCTTCTAGTGGTTTGATGCGTGTGCGGATTTCTGATTGAGGCATTGTTACTTTCCTTGATAGCAGTGGCAGCGAAATTGCTGCCACTGTATTTACACTATTATATTAAGAAACGTGTGTGATAGCAATGGTCTTTGGCTTGGCGCTTTCAGGAACTTCACGTTTTAAACGTATGCTCAAGATACCAAGTTCAAGATGTGCATTGCTGATTTCCACATGATCCGCCAGTTTAAATTCTCTGCGGAAATGTCTTTCGCTAATGCCTTTGTGTAGATATGTGTAGTTGGCATCATCTTCATCTGCCAGCTTTGTTACACTGTGCGTACCTTCCACTATCAAGAACTGTTTGTCCTTGGTCACTGAAAGGTTGTCATGCCCAAAGCCAGCCACAGCTAGGTTGATCATGTACTCATCTTCATTGATTTGTACAATGTCGTAAGGTGGATAGTTTGTGCTGGATTGTTGAGCTGTTACTCGCATGAGATCATCAAACATGTTATCGAAACCAATACCAAATTTGTGAATTGCGGGAATGTCGAAACTACGAAGGGTGAGAGTTTTTGTCATTTGTTTTCTCCTTTATTAAGCAAGATGACTTTGAAGTGTAGCCCCACTATGGGCACTACATTGTTATTTAGTATAACACAAAAACCAATTATGTTTTGTTATTTAGATCAGATATCATGCGGTAATTTGTCCAGCTTGGATGTTCTGAGTCCAGTGCCCAGGTCAGCCCAAACAATGTGTAATACTCGTCCGAATCAAACGTTACTCGCATCTTGTATTTGATTGTTTTTGCTTTGTAATTGACGTTGTACTTGTTTGCCCAGGTGGCTAGTCTACTAGAAACTGTGCCCAACGCATGTGCTGCCGTTAATCCGACAGCACCCTGTGGCAGAGTAAATTCAATATACATTACTCATTGACTTGTTTCAATTCTGTTGGTGAGTTTACTTGATCTACACCAATGTCCACGCACTTGATGCCTTGGGTTTTGTAGCTGCTCAAATAAAACATATGTGGCAGCAACACTCGTTCCAGTTCTGAATGCAGACCTCTAGCACCTGTTTTGTTCTTGAGTGTGCGTTCTGCAATCAGTTCAAGACTTTCTTTGCTAAATTTAAGATCAACTTGATCTCGACCAAACAACCAGTTGTACTGACTGATGTAGCTGTGACGTATATCAGTAAGGATCATGATCAGGTCATCTTTGGACAGCTCTTTCAGTGCTACCCAGCTTTGAAAACGTCCCACAAACTCAGGGATCATGCCAAATCTCACAAGATCATCTGGAGTCACTTGATCAAGTCCTCCGGCATTCTTGTTGTTGACTTCGGCACCAAATCCAATGCTGGTGCCTTTCACACGACTTTTGACCACGTTCTCCAGGCCAACAAATGCACCACCTGCAATAAACAAAATATTACGGGTGTCAATTTCCACAGTGTCACCCGACGGATGCTTGCGACCACCCTGTGGAGTGATTCTACACTTGGTGCCTTCAACCAGTTTGAGCAGGGCCTGTTGCACCCCTTCTCCTGACACGTCACGGGTGATACTAGCACTCTCGCTTTTACGAGAAATTTTATCAATCTCGTCAATAAACACAATGCCTCGCTGGGTCTTTTCAACATCGTTGCCGCTGGCAGCAAACAATCGAGAGATCATGCTTTCCACGTCGTCGCCAACATATCCAGCTTCAGTAAGACTGGTGGCATCTGCAATCACAAATGGCACATCCAAATAACGAGCCACACTGCGAGCCAGCAGTGTTTTGCCAGATCCCGTGGGGCCAAGCATGAGTATGTTGGTTTTTTCAATTTCAATATCAGGATCAGTGTTTGAAATACGTTTGTAGTGATTTACTACTGCCACGCTCAGAACCTGTTTGGCACGGTCTTGTCCAATCACATATTGATCAAGATGTTGTTTGATCTTTTGAGGGTCTAGAGTTGCCTCTGCAACAACATCAACTGTTACCTCGTCTTTGAGTAAATTTTCACACAGGTCCACACACTCATTGCAAATAGCAACATTCTCACCCACAATGAGCTTGGTTACTACGTCTTTGTGTTTGCCACAAAAACTGCATGAATCGATTGTTTCGTTATTTTTCATTGCTTGGTTTGTTGTAATCTAACTGCCACTTGATCACGCTCACTGTCACTCAGTAGCTCTGCGTCATATTCGCCCACACTGATTTTTTCAATAAGATAATCAATGTAGGCTTCATCGTAAGTGTAACTGTCACTAAGCTGTTTGTCAATCTGTATCCAGTCAATACCATTGAACTTGTATACCTGATTGGGCAGTCGGTCAACACGAATAAATGTGTCACCTTTGTTTGCAGTAACAGGAAACGCTGCACCAAATCCTTGATTTACGCCTTGCGGCACCGTATCCTCTATCAGCTTCATCCAGGGTAATTCAGAAATTATCCCGCGGGCCAGACGATGTCTTTGTTCCTTGATGGTTTCATTGGGGTTGGCCATTTTCCAGATCTTTATGGCTTCCTTTACTTTGGGATGATCATCTTCGTCTGATAGATCATCTTCGGAATCCAGTACAGGTTGTTCTCCTACACCGCCCGGCCATTTAACATATTCATCTTCTACTTTATGTACTATAGGTTTAAGATTTTTAAAATGCACAAAAGGCTGAGCAAGATAAGGGTGTTGTTCTGCTGTTGTTTTTTTGATCTGTTGCACTTGGTCAGTGGTCAACGGTCCGTCATCAGGATCATACTTGGGGTCAGGTTCAGTCTGATCCAACGCTGCAATTTCTTCTGGGGTAAACGGTCGTGTGACCACATCAGGAGGCACAATGCCCATGGCTGCTCGATCCTCTCGAGCCTGCCGTTCCCACTTTAAACTTTGTTGAGCAGCAAGGATCAGCACCAGTGCCAGAGGGTCAAACACTGCAACAATAATAATAATCACCCATGTCACTGCTTTTTCCAACAAATTGGCATCTGGGTTGTCACCATAGATAAATGCCGCAATGTATTTTATTGGTCCAACCTCGGCTTCAACTTTACGGACCTCAGCGGCAATAGGCGCACGGGCATCACCAAGTTCCGCAATAGACTTTTGCGACTGCGATATTTCAGCTTGAAGGCGAGCACGTTCTTTCTGCTGGGACCTACGCAGAGCCACTGCTTTGTCGGCACCTTTTTCATCTGCTGAGCGGCCCAATACTTGGTCCACTCCTTCATCCATCTGTTTAAGTGCCTTACGGTTTGCCTCAATATTCTCTTTTTCGGTTTTGATCTTTTCATCGTATATTGCAATCTTACTGGTAACATCGCCCGACACTAGACTTTGGTCGCTGTGTGCCTTGCTCAAGAAGCCAAAGATACCCATGCTGGTCAACAGCATGAGGAATACCAGTGCCGGCACCAGATACAGTTTATAAGTTAGACTGGCACGATGCCAATTCAGCTTCAACCAAACTGCGGCTGTGACTTTGCCAATTTCCAAACTTGCACCCATGATAACAATGGGAATAATAGCCGCACTGAAAATTGCTGTGAGACCAACAATGCTGTAGTATGCTGCCACTGCACTGAGTATCAGTGCAACAAAAAGGGTGAAGTATCCAAATATCATAACACTTATTTATTGGGGCCTAGTTTGGCCACAACTGCATGCTTGACTGCTACCCAGGTTGCAAAGCCCGGATCTGGCACTTCAAACCAAACAGGTATGTCTTTTGGCTGCCAGCGATTCCGATCAAGACGGCGCTTCACGTGTGGTTGGCAGCGCCAATTCTTGCCGTAATGCTGATTGGCTTCGTGAATAATTTTGTACCAAGTGACACTGTCGGACACTGTGAACCAAATACGGTGCATGGCCAAAGGCGTTTTTTCAAGCGAGTCAAGTGACTCAGGCATACTCAACGTAGAGGCCTCAATTTTGACAGACATAAAGTCCTTTCCAGATAATTCCACTCGGCATACCCCCGGCTACCAACCAGGTTTTGATTGTTTTACCAATCGAGGTCCTTGTCGCATCCTACAAGACTAACGTTCACATGCCACGGCGCAACAGGCCCTGGGTAAGCTACCCTGCCACACCATTGAACTGCTCAACCTCTTTGACCATGCGTAGTAATTATACAAATCACGCGGCTGCTTGTCAATTTATTCGGGCTTGTTCGACAGGCCGCGCCACTCTTTGACAGGCTCGCCCCACTGCTTGCCATCCCACTCTACCATGGTAGGAAACGGCCACATAGGTGCTGCCTCAGTAATTGCTTGATAATTGCCTTTATGCACAGGCTTGACATCTGCTGAGAACCAATCTGTAACAGCAGGTTCTGGCATGGCGGCAATCAGCTCGTCTAACTCTGCCAACAACTGTTGTTCGGTTTGCGCTTGAGGCTCAACCGCATCACCCAGGAATACTTGACCAGTGTCTTCGTTGGTCAACTCTAGCGGCCCGTAATAGTAGTATTCAGTGTCATCGTTGCTCCAGCCCAGAGCTTCAACACCATCATAGCTGTCTTCTTCCCAGGCCTGTTCAAATGCTGTCACATCTTCTTCGGTGGCGTCGCGCAAGGCGTCAATATCTAGCCAACAACCGTCAGTCATTTCGCACAATTCCCACGACTCGTCGTTGTCAATGCAACCAAGTTCATAACCGTCTTCATTTACCAGTTCTAGATCAGTAAGCGGACGTTCATCTGATTCCACTGTGAACGTGCCCCAGCGCCAGCCTTGTTCAACAACAATGGCTTTGCTGCCATTGTAGAAAAACATTTTTTCTACTGCTGATTTTTTGTGTTGTGGTGATAGTTTCCAGGTGGCCATGTTGTTGTCCTTAACTGTCCAGATCCATTTCGCCGGCTTCTTTTGCAAGAATCAGCACTTCATCCAGTGTGTTGCACAAGATCTTGGCAGTGACATAGTCGCCTTTTTTGTTGCGTCCACCTGCTTCTACCATGAACCCGTTGTCGTAACGATACACAGTGTATGACTCATTTATCTTGATCAGCTTGTCGCTGATTTTAGATACTGTTGTTTTAGTTGCCATTTTTTCTCTCCTTGGTAAGTTCACATGTTAACATAAATTTCTCCCATGCGTCAACCACTGCGGGATGACTCATAAGTTTGTCAGCTTCGGCCTGCATGGCCTTGACACCTGCTTCGGCTAAATCTCTAGCACTGGAGTGCATCAGTGGACACAATTCATCACCAAATTCCATGGCTAATTTTTGCCAGGCCTTTAGTTGACCCGGAGTGATGGGAGTTTTTTGTGGCCGCATTTCACTGGCCTTGTGCAGGGCCTGACAGATGGCATCTTCAGCCAGTCGGCCAGCAGCAATCATGGCCGCATAGTTAGGTTCCACGTTATACCTACGGGATTGACCCCCGGGGTATACGCAGACAAGGTGACTACCTTTATGGAAACTATCCAAAAGATCATTATCATACTCAGCCACAGGCCGATACCGCCGTCCAATTTTTTCATAGTACACCTTTTTCATTTGTTTACCAGTGTGAGCTTTTCGCTCTTCAAGAGCTTGACCATTTGCCTGTTGCGTTCATCTTGTTCTTTGCGTTCACGCTTGGCAACATCGCTGATCTTGAGCATTCTATCATAATCTCGTGCCCACAATACACCTTGCATAAACTTGTCAGCAGATTCCAACGAACCAGCAAACAATACAGCATCACGGCTGTAGATTGGCAATGCCGCCAGGTCCAGGGGCACCAGGGCCACATTCTCACCGTAAACATCCTCATGTTTATAAGCAGTAAACCGCATGCCAAGAAGTTCTGCACGTTCTTCTAACCTGCGAATTGTTTGAATTGTGTTCCAGCCTGCCATGATCAGTTACCAACTTGAATTGTAAAATACTCGCAAGCCCAGAAACAATTCTGCTCGAGCAGCCTTGATAAACTCAAGATCCTTCTCATAATACACCTTTTTTATTGATAATCTCGATCCAACTTTGTATTGGTCAGGCCAGCCAACATCTGAAACTGATCCCATGCTTCCTTTACTGCTGGACGAGTTTGTAATTCAGAATCAGGCAGTACTGCTTCCAACCAAAATTCTGAGCGACGACTAGGATGTGCGCCAAACTTGCGTGGCTGGTGAAACTTGCCCAACTTCCATAAGCCCACACTTACACTGCGGAACTTGTCTTCATCCTCTTTGCTGTTAAAATCGTAATTGCTCCACTCAGGATTACTTCTCCCACCTAAACAGTACGATGACCAAATTCCTTGCCATTGATCATCGTCTTGCGGATCAAAATCTGTACGAGATATGATCACCAGCACATCGTCGATGTCTACTCGACCTTCCACAATGTCTCGAACACATCGACTATAACTGAGTCCAATTTTCATTTAGCCACCAAAATGCTTGATAACAGCATCCAAGTGATGAATCATGATTGTGTTTCCACTTACATCTTCAGGATGCAAGTACTCACCTTTTTTGAAATCAGCTAGTTCTTTCTTGAGATACTTGCGTTGTTCTTTCATAGTCAGTACTGCAATGCGGTCTGCTGTTTCAAAGTCGATTTCAAGTTTCTTGCTCATATTTTTATTCCTTGTACAATTGATCAAATTTTTCTGGATCAGTTTGGCGTACTCGAATAGCTTCAGTTAGGGCTTGTACCACAAACTCGTTGAAGGTAATGTCACGTTCGTGCGCCAGTTTCATGTACTTCAGAAGATCTTCATCTGAAAAGTCAACTGTAATCTGTACTCGTGTGTCATAATCCTCACCGGCTCGGATGGCCAGAAACTTTTGCATGAAGTCATCATCTACGTCAAGATCAACATAGTCGACATCGTCCCAGGCTTGATTGAGATTCACGTCTCGACTCTGGGCTTCCTTATCATGCTTTTTCACATAGTCAGGATTGATCATTCTGTAAGCACGATCGTTGGTGTAGTCGCATACTTCTACGCAATAGACCTTTTGGCTCTTGGTGCTGAACACAATATTGGCACTCCAGCCACCCTTGCCATGAACACCATTCCAGTGGCTCAACTGATAGCTGTTGGGTCCAAAGCACTGCCAGCCATAGTCGCCGCCTTCGGTGATCTTGTAGTCCACCAGTTCCATGAATTCTTTCATTGAGATCATTTTTGCCTTTCAAAAAATATAAAAATTGCTGACAATGCCAGGGCCAGTGGCAGATTAACGAATGCCAAGATCAATACCAATAGCCAATGCATTACAGTTTTTCACCTGCTTCGAATCCGCGGAATCGAACATGTCTAGGGAATCTCAGACTGTATGATCCGTCTTGATTCTGAGTAACTGCATCAGCTTGGATTTCGCCAATGACACCAAGTAACTGATCCCTGGCAGCCCAAAACTCATCACGATCATTATCGCTATAGCCAGTACCAACATTAACCCGAATATTTCGTTCATTGTCAACTCCTTCGTAAATTATAGCACCAAGCCGGCCTGCATTGCGACCAGTTCCTTCTTCAAATCCCACAATGGTCAAGTCCACTGTGATTGTGGGTTTCCATTTCATCCAGTGATCACTACGCTTGCATTCGTAGGGAGCGTCAAGATTCTTGATCATGATGCCTTCATAACCTTGCTCAACTGACGCTTCGGCAAAGCGGCGCATGACATCATGCCCTTCAGCAGTATCCAGATCCACATCCATTCCTGGCATAATACGCAAACAATCGGTTTCGTCCAACACCGTTTTTGCACTTTCTAGCCATGCTATACGTTTGTGCTGTTGCAAGTTGCAATGGCCTTCTTTGAGTGCATCCAATGGGATGATATCAAAAATGTGATAAACCATGTCAGTTGTTTTGGCATTGCTTTTGCGTTGTGCCTGTTTCATCAAGGCTTGGAAATTCTCACCCACAATTTCACCATCCAACACAAAGTGACCACCTGTGCCTCGACCGTATTGGAATGCCCGACGGTTGTTCAGAATAGCCTCAGCAATCTGCGGAAAGTTTTCAAACTCCTTGCCATTACGGCTGTATAACACACAGCCATTACCAGACACCACTGCAATAACACGCACACCGTCCAGCTTGACTTCCAGACGTTTGATGCCCTTCATCTTCTTGGGCTGATCAGTTGAGTCCTGCGCCAATTGTACATTGAACACAGGGATTTTCCATTCTGTTCGGCCCACAACCTTGTTTATGGTCTTTTCACTAACGCCACACCGCAGGTCTTTGATCAGCACTCGTCGGCACACCATGTTCCATTCATCGCTGTCAAACTCTTGGCTGATGGCCGTGATACGATCACGAGCTTCGTGCCCGGTTAGGCTACGAGTACGCAGTGCTTCACACAGACCCCAGAACACAGGCCAGTTATTGGGTCGAGACTCAAGTCCAGTGGTCTCTGGCACTTGCTTGACCCCAAACACATGGAAGGGGTTGTAGGCCTGATAGCAGTTGAACAAAAAGCATTGAGCATCTGTTGATCCCAGTTTAGAGGCCATTAGAGCTTTTTCGATCACTTTTTCTTTGTGTATTCGACTGTCGCTGCTTTCAAGATCGCGAATCCATCCTGCAGCCACTACGCCTTCAAACCTTGTGTCACTAAAATCAATTGCATTCATATATTTAATCTCTTACCACGAGCTGTTGTAAAACACTCGCAAGCCCAGAAACAGTTCAGCGCGAGCAGCTTTGATGAACGCTAGGTCACTTTCGTAATATAATTCATCAGCATCGCTACCAAAAAAGAATCCTGTTGTGGCCGGTAATTTCTTGTGCGTTACTGCCTGCTCCAGTGCATCAATGTCTGCCCAGGTCAGTTCCAGTTCAACACCGTTGAATGAGCCGTACTCGACATTTTTTGATTTGGCAAGTCGTTCCATCCAGCCATGCAGGTTCGGATGCTTGCGCCAGTATGCAATCTCACGTGGTGCAGGCGCAATGGGATTTACCATGTCATTCTTTTCTGCATCCCATTTGGATCCTTGATCGAATGCGGCCTGCTCGCCTTCTTTAGCGGCCGCATAGGCATACATGTCGAGACCCATTATGCTGCCACCAACATGGATGCTGGCACATTGTAACGCACACCAACATCGGTGTCCACCAGCACAAACTTCTGCTTGACCTTGTTGACCTTGCCAGTAAATCTTACACCAGTCTTGCTGTTGACAAATGCCACACGGCTACCAATCACAAAGGTGCCGGTGTTGCGGCGAGTAAGCTGGGTACGGGCAAACTTGATAGCATCTGCAATGTTGTTGAGCTCATCATTGGAATAGCCATTGGCAATAATTGCACGGGCGATTTCGACTGCTTGCATACTAGACTCCTTGTTGCTGTTTAAGTGTTAATTATAGCAGAATGGGAAATAATGGTCAACCGTTTTGCGCAGGGGCAAACAACTGCTGAAAACCATTCATTACAGTTCGCAATGCCAGGCGCTCGTCGCGGTGCAGTTCGTCCGAACCACATGCCTGCATGGCTTGTAGGGTTTCTAGCAAGCCACCCTGGACGCCGTTGTACTGGCCCCATTTGGTGATAAGTTCCAAATGCTGTTTGTATTCCATTTCACGCTCCTTTTTGCTGTCTATGTGTGTATTATAGCAAATTGGGCATTAATGGTCAACCAAAAGAAAAACCCTGCACAGGGCAGGGTTTTGTTAGCAAAAAGTACTACTTTTTACAGTAGTACTTTGGGTTTAGAAATTGTATTCTAGACCAACACCAAATTGCTGGCGGTTATTCGTTGCAAGAACTGCTTCGTCTTTGCGGAACACAGCATGAGCAGATGTTGTTTTGCTGAATGCATAAGTGGTCTGCACGTTGTAGCTCTTGGTGTCAGCGGTGTTGATACCATAAGAACCTTTTACTGTTACAGGAGTTCCTGCTACAGGAACAGCAACACCTACGCTCTTGCCAGTGTTGACGGTGGCACCAGCAGTTTTTTGCTCGCTCCACAGGCCGTACACAGTGGCAATGCCTGCATTGTAGCTGGCACCGACAGAGCTATAGTCACTAGCAGAACCAGTGTGACGGGCAGCGCCAACAGCAACACGACCAAAAGTGGCAGCAATACTTCCAACTTGCACGTCATTAGTACCAGCAACTTCAGACAGTCCACGATCGTAACGCACAGCGGCAGGGCCCACGTTCATAGAACCAAACACAGCATTCTGAATGCGGCTTGACGGCTGAGTGTGAGTGGTTTCAGTGCTGGCACCAAAATCATTCACAGGACTAAATGCACTGATTACAGAATCATATGCATGTGATGCACGACCCATACGCACGCCAATCATGTTGTTGGACAAGCCAATAGTGCTTTCGCGATCGCCTAGGCTGGTGGCACCTGGAGCATCAGCTAACACACTGGTCTCAACAACAGCAGACGCAACAAAACCATTGGCTAACTTTTCACTAGCACGGAATCCGAGACGACTGGTATTATTTGTCAAAGCAGTAACACTGCTGGCAGTGCCAACAGCGTCGGTATTCAAATACTGGCGTACTTTACCGTACACAGCAACTTGTGCTTGTGCGGCACCTGTAGCCAAAAACATGGCCAAAACTAAAGCAATTTTCTTCATATATTCTCCTTATAGATTCGTAGTGAAGATACTAATTGTAACAGCAATATGACCCAGAGTCAACTGTTACAGACTATTACTTATCGTAATAGTAACTGGGATGGGTAAATTGTCTGGATCATTGCACTGGAACCACAACAGGAATTGGAACCAACGGCGGATCCAAAGGCACGTTGTTGAACATAAACATGTTGGATTCTTGTATATACTGTTTGTTTCTAGCTTCGCGCATGGCACCAATCAAGGCTTGACCGCCCACTATTGACGTGTCAGCAATTTGTTCCAGGAACTCAGCAGCTTCACAATCAGCAGTCAGTTGTGCATAACCAGCAAGATTTTGTATGAATGCCATCACACTTGTTTGTTCGCCCGGCGGCAGATCAAAATAATTAATGCCAGCTCGAATCTGCAATGCCTTTTCGTCACTGAGTGATTGTGCAATTGCAACAAACGCAGTGTTCAATATGGTAGTAGACGCTGGGGCCGCAGCAATCACAGTGCTGATGTCTGCGTTGGCAGTGGCAATATAAGCTATCATTGCAGCATCGTTGGCAGCAGTCAACATACCAGCATATGTGGCCTTGAGTGCGTTTAGTGTGCCAGCACCGTCAAGTGCTGTGATGGTAGCAGTGGCTGTGTCAAATGGTGTGGCAATGTTGTTGTAGTCAATTGCTGTGCCCAGTACATCACAAGTGGTAATGGTGCCTTCGGGTCCTGTGCCTGTGGCAATGTTGTTGGCAAAAAAACTAGTGACAGCAGCAGGAACAGGAGTTGCTAGGTCTTGTACCAGTGGCAGACCCGCCATGGTGCTGAGACCATCCAGTGTGGTAGGTGACCAGTAAGTGGTATTGCCAATATCTATGCCAGCTGGCACATCTTGTTGAGCACGATAAAACTCAGGCACTGTTTCACCATCAGCAACCAGATCATTCACAAGATAAGGCTGTGCAGGATCCCAAGATTGATCAGTGTAACCTCTTGCTGTTTCTGCCAATGCTGGCAAAGACGAATTGGCAATGCCTGGAATCTGTTGCAAGGCAACTTGAATTGCTTTGTTGGCTACTGCATCAGCCTGTGGTATGATTTTTCCCAGTTCGTCGCAACCTGATTGGCTGGGCAAGTAGCTGTTGACAATGGGCTGTATGTCGGAGTTCACAGCGCCGGTAGAATTAAATATTGGAACCGATCCATCGGGACTGGGTGTTTGTAAGGTAGCGTAACTAAGGGGAAATACCTTGACCGGATCCAGCAAATCACTGAGTGCAACAATGTTGGGAGTTGTTACTTCCAGTATGCTCAAAATCTGTGTCAACTCATCAGCACCAACTGCGGTCATGGCCAACCAGGCAACTTTTTGTAATCGATCAAATTGATTTGCAGACAGGCCACTGGGATTCAACAAACTCTGAACATTGTTTTGCACTAGATCTCTAATGTTTGTTCTGGACAACCCAGCATTTGTCAGCGCTTGTTGTAGCACTGGAATTGCTGCATCAGTTATGCCAGCCTGAGCACTGATTTGCTGTATGAGTCCAGCTGGTGTTCCATACAAGTTTAAATTTGCAAGATTGACCAACTGGCCTTGTTTTTCCAAGTCCACACCAAAATTTTCAATATCAGTATTCACTGTGCTGATGTCAGCAGTGACTAGTGCATCCATGTTGGTAAACGTTGGTCCAAGATAGGTATTGGCGTTTACTGCTGAGTTTATGTAATCATTGGTAATGCTGATAAAACCTTGTACTGTTAAAAATCCCTGAGCAAAGCGGCCTGCGTCACCATTGCCCAGGTAAGCATTGCCTGTTTGTTCGGCCAGGCCAGAAAATCCATACGGTGATGTTGGTAGTTCCTGTACCACAACACTGCCAGTGGTAGCAGTTGGGTAAACAAGATTTGTAAATGTACCAATTGGAGCAGCAGGAATACTGTTGCCCAGAGCCGGACAAGTGGTGCTGCCCATGCTCAACAACGCTGTCAATGTGCTGGTTGTTTTGTATGTTTGTGCAAGATAATAGGCCACAGCGGCCTGGTATGCAGTGATCAATGGAGTGGCATTGAATGCTGCCAGTGCTGCGGTAAGAGCACTGGGCAAAGGTTTGAGACCCTGGTTATTGAGCAGTGCAGCACTAGCAGTGATCTGCAAGGGAGTAAGTATGCTAGCAGCCATTATCCTGCACTCACGTTAGAGCTGCCGCCAGTTCGTGCATGACCACAGGTGTCAGCATTGCCTGCAACATTGATTGGTGAGCCACCGGCCATGACAGAATCAACACCACCGGCTGTTACTGGTCTATGACTATTTCTACGAGCATGAGGACTCACGCCAGAGCCATTGACACTCACAGGAATTCCGTTGATTCGTACAGAGTCAACCCCGCTGGTGATTACGCCACCACCTGAATCCACATCACCCACTCGTTGAACTGCTGGCATGTTATCCTAGTATAAGTTTCTTGTCTGGTACTTTGATACCAGTGGTTGCTTCTATGTACTTCATTTTGACTGAGTCATCAGTCTTGGATACCAAAGAAACGCTGTTGGTATTTAACCGAATTTCTTCCTTGGGATCTGCTGTGAACATGCTGGGCACAAGTCCCATGCCTTGAGGGCCCGGAGCAATACTCACTGGTTCTTCTAGTGTGATCCAATCTCCGCCGGACTGTTTGACCTTGGCAACCATTTCTTCGCCTGAGTTCAATTTGAACGTGTATACTTGATTGTATTCAAGAGCTATTTGCATTATGCTAGTTTCTTTCTGAGTTCTGTAAATCCGCCCACGTGTTCTTCACCCAAGAAGATCTGTGGCAATGTGCGAGCTGTTGGCACAGCTTCTAGTAGTTGTTCTCGGGTCCAGTCTTGGCTTACATTGCGTTCTTCGTATTCAATGCCACGACTCTCTAAGAGACTCTTGGCTTGAACGCAGTAGGGACACTGGTCTTTTGACCATACAATTGCTTTCATTTATTTTCCTTCTTTTGATTTGTCGTATGTTTTGGCAAAGATGTCTGCTTTCACAACACCGTAGTCACCAGGGCCATGTTTCACAATGTAATCATTGTCCTTGGTATATTCTAGATTGCCCCAGCTGGCTTTGACAACACCATCGTGGTCAGCAAGTCGAGCAACCTTCATGATCTTTTTGGGTGTTGCTGTGCCATCACCATTGTCGTCGTAGTATGCAGCAAACTTGATGGGACTCACAGGATATTTTTCGCCCTTGGGCCCAGTAATGATCTTGTGACCCACTGTGTAGTCCACAGGACCTTCTAGTGTTTGAACTGTGCCGTTGTCAGTGGCAGTTTCATAACTGATAGGGGTTGGGTGTTTGTAGGTTTGGAAACCGCCGGCATCAAACCAAGCATCATCCACTCGTGGTGCGGTTGCTGCAATAGATTGTCTAATGTCATTGTTCATTTTTATAGCTCCGGTAGTGCATCGTAGTCCAGTTGATCACTCATGACTCCGATAACATAATTGGTTGATTCTGTTTCCTGCAAGGCAGATTGTTTCTTGTGTGTGTCCACATGCTTGTTGAACCAAGGAATAGGAGTTGAACGAGGTGCAGGTTCTTGATATTTGATACCAATTTCTTTTAGTGCGCTCACAGCAGTGTAGTCCACAAAGTCTTTGAGAATGTTGGCATTGAGACCAATCACTGGTCCTTGGTTGAACAAGTAATCGGCCCAGGATTTTTCTTCACGGATAACATCCAAGTACATTTGATACACTTCAGCTTCACATTCTTGCTTGGCTCGTGCAAAGCGTGGATCTTCTTTGACCACCTGATTGATAATCCAAGCTGTCCAGTCCTTGTGTAGGATTTCGTCTTGTAGAATCAAGCTGATGATATTGCCATTACCAATGAAAATTCTGTTCTCAACCATGGCCAAGCTGGTGGCAAAGCTGACCATAAAGCGAAACGCTTCCAGACCGTAGCTGGCATTCAGTGCTAACCAGATGGCTTTGATGTGTTCATATTCGTCAAAATCTTCTTGTAGTTCTTTGCGGCAGTTGATCATGTGCAGGCGATCATAATACAGGCCAATTGTACTGGCCATTTCAACAATTTCTTTTGTGTCATGGATTGTGCTGAACACATCCTTGGGCACATTGTAGACGTTACGGATGATGTGACTGTAACTTCTACTGTGAATATTGGTTTCAAAGAATCCCCAGTTGTACATCAGTGCTTCTAATTCAGGAATTGATACCACAGGAGTAAACACCTGTGTGGGTCCACGACCTTGTAAACTGTCTAGTGCTGTTTGACGCAGCAGGTTACTGGTAAAGATGTGTTTCACTGTGCTGCTGGCTTCCTTGAAGTCGTTGGCATCCTTGGTCAAGCTGACTTCTTCGGGCACCCAGAAAAAGCCTCGAGCCTCTTGTTCAAATTTTACAATCTTGTTGTATTTGACTTCTTCAAAGCGTTGAATGGTCACAGGACCAGCTGGGTCCAGAAACATCTTGCGATTGAGATAATCTGTTTTTGTTTTTAAATTGTATTGCGCTTGGCTCATTGGTATTTTCCTTTTATTTGTTTTTATTCGTTCATACGCCATTTGTTTTCCGGCAGGCCATAGTCCCACTTTGGGTCCATTTCAACATTCCATCTGGTGGTAGCGACATTAAAATCTGGTATTTTCATTTCTTTGGGATTACTTGCCGGTTCTAAAATAACAACACGATTGTTTGGCTGGGCAGCAAATTGACCGTTGTCACATTTGATAAAGTTAAAACTTTTGTGATCTTCAACATCTTCACTGTGGCCACAATCTAACACATTAAAATCTGGATGTGCTGAATCAACTGTAAAAAGATATTCTCCTTCTAACCAAGATCCATCTTTCATCTTGATTTTACATCTCATATTTGCTATCATTGCTTTTTTAATCACAGTGATGTCATAAGACATGCTGTTCCATAATTGTAAGAAATCTAAAGGATATGGATCTCCCTCTATGGGTTTCCAACAAAATGCATGCAGTGGAAGTTTGTCATATAGCGCACCATACTGATTTAAATATGATTCAATTCTAAATGCTTGACTCCGTTGAGACTTTATCGATATCCACCAACAGGGTTCCAGCTCTCCGTGCCCCTTTTCAAAGTCATAGAGAAATTCCCTACGAACAAAACATTTCACTGGTGGCAAATTTGCTACTAAAAAACTCATTTAATATTTTCCTGATGCAAGCACTATCTTGCAAATGTGTTCTAGTCTTTCTATGTGCTCGTAAGCACGCCACGGACTTGTGTCAATGGCCACTACACCATGTCCTTTGATGCCTACAATGTCGTAAGCAATATTGCCTTCATCGTCTAAGTGTAACATAGTGTGGCACTGGTCTGCAAGCTCTTGACTGATGGGAGCCACATCCCCCACATTGGGTGCTACCCGAGTGTAGCGATTCAGTTCCGGAAACTCAGCACTAACTGTGCTCAAATCGATGCCAGCATGCATGGCCGCTATACAGTAGGTTGGATGTAGGTGAACCACTACTCGCACTTCATTACGGTGCTGACCCATTTTTCGCTGTAGTCCAAGGTGCAGGGGTAGTTCGCCCGACGGTTTAAGATTGGCACTGATATCAGTGTATGGCTGCTCTTCCCACAACATACTGCCAACAATACGAATCTTCTTGAACTGGTCTGGTTGTAGTGTTTGTTTACGCACACCGCTGGGTGTGATATAAAAATGGTCACGGTCGTGATGACGAATACTCACATTGCCATCACGACTGGTAATCCAATTGCGTTTATACGCATCCAACATCACATCACAAATGGTTTCTAACATTATAGTTTACAACTTTCGCAATCTTCTTGATCATCAAAGTCAATCACTTCCAATGGTGCTTCAGGTTCGTCTTGGCCTTTGCTACCTTGTTTGTTGATCAGGCTGTAGTAGAAAGTTTTCAAACCCCAGTAGTGTGACTGCATCAAGTTACGAGCAATCAGGGTGGTGGGCACTTTACGATCTGCAAAGTGTGCAGGATTGTAAAAGGTGTTGGTGCTAATGCTTTGGTCCACATAGGCTGCCAATACAGCAGCAGTTTTCAAGTAGCCGTCGCAATCTTTTTGTGCCCACATCAGTTGATATTTGTTTTTCAAACGGTTGTACTCGGGTGCTACTTGAATCAAACTGCCAGCCTTACTTTCTTTCACAGTGATCAGACTCATGGGCATTTCGATGCCGTTGGTTGAGTTGATGGCCACTGAACTGGATTCAACAGGAGCAATTGCTCCATTGGTAGCATTACGAACTCCGCTGACTTTCATTCTAGCACGAAGTGTTTCCCATTCAAGTTCAGGAGTAAAATCAGTCAGTTCGTTTACACCTACTGCACGAAGTTCCCAGGGAAACTGTCCTTGTCCATAGCGTGTGTGATCACTGCCTTCACATCGTCCTCGTTCCTCTGCCAATTCAACACTCATTTCAGTTAGATAATATGTTTGGTGCTCCATCCAGGTTTTGACTTCGGCTAGAGCCTCCTTCTCACCGTACCTGAGGCTTCGCTTGGCGTGCCAGTAGGCAAGGTTGGTGATACCGATTCCAAGCGGTCTGATTTCGTCATTGCTGAGTTTAGACTGGATGGAAAGAAAGTCTTGATAGTCAAGAATGTTATTGAGGCTACGATGCAGTATACGGCAAGCCCTGCGCATATCTTCTGGGTTACGGAACGCACCCCAATTGATTGAACCCAGGGTGCAAAGTGCGATACGACCAGTATCGTCATCCAGACGTTTAAAGGACTTAGTAGGTAAAAGTATTTCACAGCAAAGGTTACTCTGGTAAATGGTATGGTATTCGGGATCAAAAGGACCCTGCTTCATCACATTGTCAATGAACACAAGATAGATACGTCCTGTATCAGTGCGCTCTTTGAGAATGCCTGATTTGAACACTTCTTCTGCGCTCATGGTCTTTTTGCGTAGATCAGACTGCTTTTCGTATTTCACATACAGTTCTTCAAACAACTCAGTATTGCTGTAGAATGCTTGATACAGATCTGGAACTTGGTTGGGATCAAAGAAAGTTATGTCTTGTTTGTTCTTGAATCGTCTCCAGAAGAAAGCACTAAGCACAACCCCATAATCCATATGACGGACTCGGGTTTCTTCTGTTCCTTGGTTGTTTTTAAGCACAATAAGATCATCAAACTGATGATGCCAAATAGGATAAAATACAGTAGCACTTGCATTACGAATACCTCCTTGTGAGCATGAGCGCAAATCTCCAAACCACTTCTTTAAGAATGGAATCATACCTGTGTGCATGATCTCACCGCCCCGGATGGGCGAACCTAGTGGACGCAATCTACCAATCTCTAGCCCAATGCCAGCTCGTTTGCTGGCATACTTGGCCATCATCTCGCCCGAAGCAAATATGCTATCCAGGTCATCATCGCTGCGTATAAGAACACAACTTGAAAATTGCTTTGTAGGAGTGCCCAGTCCAGCAAGTACAGGAGTAGCAAGAGTAAAGAGACCGTCTGAAGCTGCGTTGTAATATTCTTTGATGTAGCGCATTCTCGCTGTGTTCGGTTCTTCTGAGTGAAATACAGTAGCGGCCGCGACCATGTATCTAATTTGTGGAGTTTCATAAATTTGTCCTGATGAGCGGTTTTTAACTAGATATTTTTCAATCAGTTGTTCTATGGCAGCATAGCCGTACAATTCATCTTTGCTGTGGTCAATGAAAGAATCCATGCGATTCCAGTCGTCTTCGGTGTACCACTCCAGCAGTTCAGGAGTGTACAGGCCGGTGGCCACATTCTTTTTTACAATCGTGTACAGTGATGGCACATCATAGCAGCCATACACATCTTTTCTCAACATGCTAAGACGCTGTTTACCTGCCACGTATTGGTAATTGGTATGACCTACATCCGGGTTTGATTCCACGTCAATCAAGTCTACAATTGCTCTGAGTGTGATACCGTCAATTTCTTTGGTGGTAATGCCATCATAAAAGTGCAATTGCGCCTTGATCTCTACCATGCTTTGACTTACATCTGCTATTCCTTGACATACTTTTGCTACCTGGGTTTGCCATTTTTCGATAGCCAGTGGCTCACGCTGCCCCGAGCGCTTTTGTACCGTTATAATTTTCATTCTTTACCTTATTTGTTGTTTTAATTTGCTCTGACAGATGCTGTGTAGGGGATGTCTCGGCGCTGGATTGATATTTACGATTTGTTCCTGGTCCCAATTAAGTATATATTTCTTTTGAGGTACAAGGACTAAATTGTCGCTGCCACATTCGATTAGCTCACAGTCCTGAAGATCAGAACGATCTAGTATAGTAATAGTATACAGTATTCCCAGTCCGCGAGCAAGAGGACAATACATATTGTCGCTCAAAAGCTGCCAAGGATCTGGCCAATTGTCACAATCATCCCAGTGCAAGTGATATGCTTTCCAAGGGATTTTGAACCACCATGCGTTGATCATGGCCACCGCAGAGTCTAGATCGGCTGCGGCAGCCTGCAGTCTAAGATTGTTCCAAGACTCCAGTCGATCGGCAAAATTTTTAGGCCACATCAACCAAGGTTGGTAATGCTGTACTTGATGGTAGCATTGCTACCAGTTGAGGTTGAGTCGTATTGCACCAGAATATTGCCTCCAGTGCCAATCACATTTAGAGTAATTCCAGTAGATGCATTTTCTGAAAAATCATCAGTGAACACAAAACCAGTTGTGGTTGTACTGGTGCCTTTTACAGCAATAATGGTACCTCGTCGACGAGAATCTGCTCTGGCAATTGAATAATCCATCTGAATTGAACTGATGGCTGCACCAGTGACAAAAACAATGTTGCCGCCTGTGGTGTTGTCAAGCAAGGTGTCTTGGATACCAGCAGTGCGTTGGTATGTGCCCAGATCCAAGGCGTTGCCCTGGCTTTCGTTTTGAACACCGCTTTGATACATCACAATGTCATGCACGTTCATGCTCATGGCCATTGAGTTGGTGTTGTTTAGGTTAATACGACTGTGTGTTGCACTCTGACTGTTGTTGCGTTCAAACATGTCGCCAACACTGACATTGTTCTCAGCATCAATGTCAATGATACTACTGGCTGGCAATGTGGCTCCGTTGAAGTGGTTGCCAACATCGTAGAATGAGTTGTAGCCGCTGACATTACGGCTGACATTGGTAAACACAATTCCCTGTATGTATATGTTGTCAAAGATATTCTGAACTACTCTAACGCCTGATGCACCGCCGTTGACTACCACGGTGTCGCCCAACACTATACCTTGATACAGTGTGTCAAATTGACTGTTGCTAAAAGTAATACCTTCAATCTGTTGATCTGTTTGCGAAGCGTAGGTAAAGCCTTTGTACTTGCAATTGTTTAGAATCACGCCACTGGTTACCAAACTGGCGGTGCTGGACCAATCAATGGCTCGGGTATCTTCAACGGAATCCACTAGTTCGGCTGTGGTCAGTGGTCCTTCAATGGTGACTGAATCCATACTACACTGTTCAGCATCTTCCCACAAGAAACCATTGTTCACCTGGTTGGTGGTGAATGACATGGCAGAAATTTCAATATTGCGTGGAGCAATTGCACTGTTGGTAGCAATGTTTACTCCAGTCTGCTGAAGACTGTCAGCCGTTCGTCCAACGTAGTCCGGTAAACTTTCAATTGCCCAGTAAGTGGCGTTGCCAATCACAATTCCAATTGGCACATCGGCCAAGCTGCGATAAAAACTACCTGTACTAGAAACCAACACTCCTTCAGCATATGCAATCAAGGAAGTGTGTGCTTGCACATTAAAATTAATGATGCTGCTGTTGCTGCCCTCGCCGTACAACTTGGCATATGGAGGTACGTTTATGGTATCAGTAACAATGTATGTGCCAGCAGGAAAGAACAAGCTGCGACGAATTTGTGGATTGATTTCTCGGCAATACAACTGATTCAATGCACGATTTATTGCAGCAGTGTCATCTGTGGTGCCATCACCTGTTGCCCCGAAGTCTGTGACTATTGCATAACTGTCCAACCTTGATTGCAAACTTTGACTAACGGGACTTCCAGCAGTGGCACCTGTTTGCACAGTGTATCCGGCCGCTGCGCCGTCGTAGGTGTAGGAAGTTGCAAAACCAAGGATATCTGAAAATTCAGTTAGTACTTCGGTGTTGCCCACAACAGGTGCACCGTCTTCGATGGTTCCATTGCCAATGAACAATCTGCGGTCGTCTACAGCCCAGCCTAGTTCGGCGCCAGCTAGGGGTTGTGGTAAGTCGGTTGTTAGACCCTTACGTTGGGTTATTCTTGAAATTTGTACAATTGCCACGATTTGTGATCCTTACAGGGTATCACATATTTAGCGTGTGGCGTAGTACTGCTCGACTCGTTTCATCCACTCATTGTTCCAGTGTGCAAATTCGTCGCCTTCAATCACGTACTCAGTGTATATGGGCTTGCTCAAGCTACCATCGGCCAGCATGTCAGGCTGCTGTGCCATCAAGATAACGCCGCAATCAATGACAGTGGCATGTGTTTCATTGTGTGCTGCTGCATACGCTGCCAACTGTATAAAATAGTCGTCAATCCATTCGCGTTTTTTGGGCCGGTTGGTTTGTTTGAAGTCCATGATTGCAGGACGGCCCTTCCACAATCCCAAGCAGTCAGTGGTGCCAGCATATAACCCACTATAATACAACGGCACTTCAACACCCCAGCACTCGTTCACATGCTGTAGGCCCTGCATGATTACTTCTGCTGCCATGAACCATGAAGGATGTGCAAACGGGTTTCCGGGCAAGGGCTTCATGTCATCATGCAGCATGTAATGCTCAAGATAGCTGTGCATGCGTGTGCCACGATTGGCAGCTTCTGTGGTAATTTCTTGTGCTTTTTGTTCGCCCACTCGTTTGCGCCAGTTGGCCAAGACTTGACGTTTTTCCTCTGATTTGGTTCTATCCAGGATTGTGGTCACACTGGGTACCTTGCTGCCGTCGGGCAAGCAGTAGTGTCGTTTGCCGTCTATGGTTTCTCTATTGATGGGTGCGTAATTGTATCTGTTGACTATCATTTAAACTCTGAAACTTTCTCCGCAACCACAACGGTCACGTTCGTTGGGATTTGAAAATTCAAATCCTTCATTGAGGCCTTGGCGAACATAATCCACAGTCATGCCATCAAGATATACTTCGTGTTTTTTGTCCACCAGCACAGAAAAATCTGGTTGAGCATAATTTATGGTGCTGCTGTCACCAGCGTGTGCATCAACGTATTCTAGCACATAAGCCAGTCCTGAACACCCAGTGGTTTTTACTGCCAGACGTATGCCTATGCCACCGCGTTTTTCTAACAATCGTTTGATTTTGTTTCGAGCAGTGTCAGTGAACAAGATCATGTTTGACCCTGTAGTCAGCTACCGCCGCTTTGATGGCATCTTCTGCAAGTATTGAACAATGAATTTTAACAGGGGGGAGGGCAAGCTCAGTAGCAATTTCGCTATTTTTGATCGTTTCCGCCTGCTCAAGTGTACGTCCTTTGACCCACTCAGTAACAAGCGAACTTGACGCAATCGCGCTGCCGCAACCGTATGTTTTAAATCTTGCATCTGTGATTATTCCATCCGTGACTTTGATTTGCAGTTTCATCACATCACCGCAAGCCGGAGCTCCTACCATGCCTGTGCCCACATCTGTGTCTTCTTTGGAGAAACTGCCCACATTCCTGGGATTCTCGTAGTGGTCTACAACTTTTTCTGAATATGCCATAAAATTTTCCTTAGTTTGATTATAAGGTATTTAACGACAAATGTCAATGCAGTTTGGTGTTAAACGCCGCGATCTTTTTTCATTGCCGATTTGGCAGCGGCAGCCACAATGTTCTGAGCTTTGTTAACTGGCATTGTGGCTGGTGCAGGCGCTTCACCACCTTTGAACACAATTGGATCCTGAGAGTCTGGTGCCAGCGGTTCCAGTAAATTGCTCAGCGGGGGTTGTCCCACCAATTCAGCAACGTTTTGGTCAGTGACGTTGATGTCTAGGCTCTGGGCCAGACTAATAAATGCTTGTTGACTGATTTGTTTTTGACTGCCAGTGTCTTCGGCTCGCCCGTTAAGAAATGAGACCAAGCCCATCAATTGATCGGGCTTGGGAGTAAATTCTGAGAGGCCGCCGTCGACTTCAAATATTTTCATTATCTACGTGCTCGGCCCAGGCCAGCACTTGCAGGTGGTTCGGCTTCTGGGTCAGCAGCAACATCATCAGCTGCGCCCATTTCGGCGCCCAGGTCAGCACCCATGTCAGCACCCATTTCGGCGCCGGCCATTGCACCGTCAGCAGCAGCATCAACTGGTGCTTGTGCAGTGCCTGTGACCACACCCAGAGCTTGATCCATTTGTAGCTTTGCAGCCTGCAGATTTTGCATCAATCCAGTCAGCGCAGCACTTGCGTCACCATTGAATTGTGCAGCTTGGTCAATGCCAACTTGATTCTTGATCGAATCAACCAAGGCTGGCAGTTCTTTGAATTGCAATTCAGATACATCTTCCAGCATGCTTTGCATCTTGTCAACCATGTCTTGGGCAGCCAACACAACTTGTGCTTGTTGCACTTCGCTTTCAGTTAGTCTACGTCCCAGTTGACGACGACGATAGCTTTCGGCCTGCATCAATGCAGCACCGGCAACCATTTTTTGTTCATCAGGATTGAGTGTCTGGCCAGCAGTGCTTTTCTTGAGAGCAGCAGCCAGTTTGGGATCTTTGACTTTGGCCACAGCAGCGGCTGGATCAACTTGTCCAGCAGCACCCGGTGCGTCCATTTCTTTGAGACGTCCACGAAGAGCCTGTTCCATCATTACCAGTTTGAGATAACTGGGATTCTTTTCACTGTGGTGGCGAGCCGTGGTGTTCTGGTGTTCACCCAGTAGGCCTCGCACACGATCAAGCATGCCAGCAGTTTGACGACGACTAAGTTGGTCAAAGCTGATGCGTGAACCAAAGTAGCTTTCGAATACTTTGGCGATTTGTTTACTTGGCTGAGGGGCCGCTAGTTCTTGCAGTTTCATTTGAGAATCCTCTAATTTGCATATATTTAGCCGAGTTTACACATTTCTCCAATTCAGATGATACTGAATTTAACAGAATTTGTTTGGGCTGTACTTTCATGTTTATGATTTCATAAGAGTGAGTTGACTGACTACGTCTGCCTATGCTTTGACGGCAATGGATATCAGCTGTTAATGTTTGTTTTCTACGGTCTAGATTCAAAATAGTGTTGGCCAATGTCAGTTGATTAAATTTGTCTGCCACACACCAGCTCACAGCATTGCGCTTGCTGTCAAAGCAGTGTATGTCATCTGACCAAGTGCTGACCATGTATCCGTAGAGGTGTTGTGCCACACGATACTTGCCAAACACAATATAGCTACCATCGTTTTCTTT
>Ga0315905_10001113_pt1 | contig 29112 bp, 22 predicted proteins | sample LakEriMetagenome_5_FD_203522 | JGI IMG/M metagenome (GOLD analysis project Ga0315905, IMG submission 203522) | Freshwater fungal communities from buoy surface, Lake Erie, Ohio, United States - Buoy 4 MA121 | ecosystem: Environmental > Aquatic > Freshwater > Lake | place: USA: Lake Erie, Ohio...
GCTGCTGTGGCTCCAATCAAGGGTGCCCCACGAACCACCATATCCTTAATGGCTGCTTCCGCTTCTTGATAGGTATGCAACTTTACCACCACCCATTCGTGCGGTAAAAATCGCTGATCTATGACCTCAACAAAACGGTCTTCGGTGGGCCAAATCGTTCTAAATGGACTGGACAAGCTTAGAGATTGAATGCCGCTTTGATGCGATCAACGTAATCTAATTTCTCCCATGTGAATAATTCCACCTCTATTGGTTTCTTTTCCCCGTTAGGTGCAGTAAAGATTTTCGTTTTCTTTTCATAATCACGCCCCATGTGACCATACGACGCAGTTTCTGAATAGATCGGATTTCTTAATTTCAAACGTTGTTCAATGAAGTACGGACGCATGTCAAAAATCTCTTCAATTTTCTTAGCGATTTCACCGTCGGTCATGTCTACTTTGGATGTACCATAGGTTTCCACAAACAAGCCACACGGCTTAGCCACGCCAATCGCGTAAGAAACCTGAACTAATACCTCATCACACAAACCTGCAGCTACCATATTCTTCGCAATGTGACGGGTAGCATAGGCTGCTGAACGGTCTACTTTTGACGGATCTTTACCAGAGAACGCTCCACCTCCATGAGCTCCTTTTCCTCCGTAGGTATCTACAATGATTTTTCTTCCTGTTAACCCGGTATCTCCGTGCGGACCACCGATTACAAACTTACCAGTAGGGTTAATGTGATACGTGATTTGATCGTTGAATAGGGCTTGTAAGCTCGGTTTAAGCTTAGCCTTTACTCTTGGGATCACAATTTCTATGATGTCTTTTTTAATCTTCGCTAACATGGTAGTTTCCTCATCAAAATCGTCATGCTGCGTTGAAACTACGATGGTATCAATGCGTTGCGGCACGTTATCATCCGAATACTCAATGGTTACTTGAGATTTTGCATCCGGTCGTAAATATGAAATTAACTGCGGTTCATTGTTGCGAATCCAAGACAATTCCTGTAAAATTTTATGAGCAATATCTAAGGCCAAAGGCATGTAATTGTCAGTTTCTTTGGTGGCATATCCAAACATCATTCCTTGGTCACCCGCCCCTTGATCTTCTGGATTTTTACGCTCTACCCCTTGATTAATATCAGAGGATTGCTCGTGAATCGCTGAGAAAATACCACACGAATTCGCGTCAAACATATACTCCGATTTGGTATATCCAATCTTTTGAATGGTTTCACGTGCAATTTTCTGAACATCTAAATATACCGAGGTTTTAACCTCCCCAGCCAAAACTACCTGACCAGTGGTCACTAGGGTTTCACAGGCTACTTTCGACGCGGGGTCAAAGGCCATAAAATGATCGATTAACGCATCAGAAATTTGGTCTGCTACTTTATCTGGGTGCCCTTCTGACACCGACTCTGAAGTAAATAAATATGCCATTTAAGTATTGTTTTGTGCAAAAATAGGGAATTCAATCGAATTTTTAAGGGCTTACCAAAGCGGTTTGCCTGCAGTTACGCGATCCTTCAAGAGCGCATTCGACCGATATCGGTCTTCCCCATAGCGCTCATGCAGTACATTTAATTGAGATAAGACCGCGGAAGGACTAATTTCTTCTGCCCAAGCTAGGAGTCCTTTTGGATAATTTACGCCCTTCATCATCGCCAGGTCAATGTCGTTTGGTGAAGCTACTTGCATCAATACGGCATCATAGGCTTCATTAATGAGCATAGCAATAATGCGATTAAAAATTTGTTGAAGTAAGGCTTCATCCCTGTTAGGTTCGGGGCGATCCGTGGAATAATCATAAAATCCTCGGCCTGTTTTTCTACCGAACAAGCCTGCTTCTTTTAATCGTTTTTGGGTAAAGGAAGGTTTAAACCGTGGATCGAAATAGAACGCTTCAAAGACGGTTTCAGTGACCGTATAGTTTACATCATTTCCAATGTAATCCATCAATTCAAAGGGCCCCATCTTAAAGCCACCAAGGGACGTCATCGCGTAATCAATGGTAGCAAAATCAGCGATTCCTTCCTCATACATTCGTAGGGCTTCTCCATAAAAAGGACGAGCCACACGGTTTACGATAAATCCTGGGGTATCCTTACAAACCGCCACCGTTTTTCCCATAGCAGCAATAATTTCTTCCGCCTGGAGCACTACATCAGGGGAAGTAAGCACGCTTGGAATCACCTCTACCAAGGGCATGAGGGTTGCGGGATTAAAAAAGTGGATCCCTAAAAACCGTGCAGGCGAAGTTAAGGCGCTTGAAATGGAAGCAATCGATAAGGAGGAGGTGTTGGAAGCCAAGATACAATGTGAAGATACCACGTGTTCTAGGGATTGGAACACTTGATGTTTTATGCCTAAATTTTCAACGATGGCTTCAATCACTAAATCTGCCAAACGGGCCTCATCAAGCGATTGAACAAAATGTAAGCGCGCGTTGATGCTGTGATGTGTGGGTTCATCAATTTTACCTTTTTCCACCAAGGTAGTTAAGGATTTATTGATTCCTGCCTGCGCTTTACTCAGTTGGTCCTCCGATAAATCGTATAACCACGTTTCAAATCCTTTTTGCGCAGCTAACTGGGCAATACCTGCACCCATGGTGCCTGCACCTACTACAAAAATTCGTTTTGCCATTATTTCCCTGTAAAATTTGGTTTTCGTTTCTCTAGGAAGGCCTGAACCCCTTCCTTAAAATCAGCGGTATTTCCGGCCTCAACCTGTAACTTTAATTCCGTCTCTAATTGTTCATCCATGGATTGAAACCAACTCAACTGAACCGCCTGCTTGGTTAAGGCCAAGGCCTTTGTCGGCATGCTTGCCAGGTTGGAAATGAAGGCATTGGTTACCTGATCATAATCCTCGGCCGGTACGGCCTTGTAAATCATGTTCATGCGTTCCGCTTCTGCAGCGCACACTTTATCGCCAGTCATCATTAAGGCTAAGGCTTTTTGCGAACCGATCAAGCGTGGGAGCAAATACGTACCCCCCGAGTCGGGTATTAAGCCAATTTTCGAAAAGGCTTGAATGAAACTAGCCTGTTCATGTGCCAAAACGATATCACACGCCAAGGCAATGTTTGCACCTGCCCCTGCAGCAACGCCATTAACTAGGGCTATTACCGGTTTAGCAAGCGCACTGATTTTTTTAATGATGGGATTATAATGTTCAGAAAGAATTCGTTCTAAACCAGGCCCATCGGGCGCAACCGCTTCTCCAAGATCTTGACCCGCGCTAAACGCCTTTCCATTGCCGGTTATTACCACCACACGGACCGCTTCATGCTGTGCAGCTTCATCCAAGGCCGCTTGCATTTGCAAGGCCATGCTACGATTAAATGCGTTATATACTTCCGGTCGGTTTAACTTGATCCAAGCGATGCCTTGGTTAATTTCAAAGGATATTTCCATGTGTTTCTATGCTTAATTGTTTTTGAATGCGTTCATTCCATGTTTGAACTAAATGCGCTGGACTGATAATCTGTAACTCCCCCATAAATCCGAGCAGGGTTCGAATCAATTCCTCGTTGATTTGAACGGTTAATGCAAAGTGGTTTGTTCCGATTTTTTCTTGCGAGGAATGCAGGGGTTGGGATTCAATATATTTCGATGCGATGTCATTTACTCGCAGCTCTATGCGTTCAGCGGCTTTCTTTTCGGTGGTGATTCCAATGGTTTCTGCAAAAAAGGAACTGGGATTAAATGCTTCCTTGAGTAGGTGTTGTGCCTCGTTAACCACTAAGCCGTCCATGCGCTCCAGGGCATAGGTAATCCAATCTGATTTTTCCAGGTCGAACGAAATAAGATACCAACGGTTTCTATATTCCTTTAGGTATACAGGGAGTACGTTCCGTTCTTTTGCAATCCCGGATTTAAACGAGGCATAGGTGAAGTGGCACGTTTTCTTTTCTTGAATGGCGGTGAGCAGCAAGGGTAACCATTGATTCCCAATCGAGGAATACGCCGTTTCAAAGCCAATGAATGCTGATGTTTCATTTCCTTCCGTTCCTGCCACGGCAACACGCGTCGCAATTTTATCAATCGCACTTCCAAATTCTTTGAAATAAGGGACTTCTTGGAACTGTTGAAGGGTTTGAACCGCAAAGCGAATCGATTCTAACTCGTCCTCTGAAAGCGGAATATCATTGATGGTATAGTCTGGGTCTTCATAAAAATACCCTTCATGTTTGCGGCTATATTTGATCGGAGCGTCATGTTCCATGCGCATGGCAAACAAGTCCTTTTCAATGGTTGAATCACAAATATGTTCTCCATATGTTGAACCAAATAAGGATTCCTCGCAGGCCTCTCTTAAATCGCTTTTACTCGGGTAAGTCTTATAGGGATTTCGAATCATTCGGTCGATGATGCGATATCTGATAAGCGCGTTTTTAATGTGCGGCATTGCTACGCTTTACTATAGCCAAATAATTCGAAGAACTTAATGGCTTGTGCGGCCTCATAAGGAACGTCATCTTCCCAATGTTTAGCTCCTCCTTTGATTTTACTTAAGACATCATCCGACATGATGTGTAAGTTCTTGTCGTTAAAATGTTTAATCGGTGCGATTTTATCGTTTTGTACCATATAGTCCATCAAGCCCTTCAAATGCGCAGGCAGTTCCATGTTGTACATGTCTAATAATGCACCAGATTCTACATCAATGGCGGGGTAAACATACAATTTCACATTATGACCAAAACCTCTTCCGAAGGCTTCAAGTAAGCCCCCTGGCAGGTTATCGTAATATCGTTCATCGAAAATGGTACTCAAATTATATACCCCAAGAATCACCCCCATGAATTGTCCTTTCGCGATGGCAGATAAGTATTCTACCATTTTGTAATGCTTCAAGTAATTCGAAATCATTACGGTATATCCCAAAGAGCTCAATAATTCGGCACGGTCCAGAAAATCTTTATCTGAAATTTTACCGTCTGCCGTAAGGTCTTTTAAGGTTAATTCAAAGATGACTTCAACGTTGGTGTGTTTTACCCGCGGATCTTCCAGAAAACATACTTTTCCGTTTTCAATCATGTCTACATGGACGTGTGTAACTGGACGGAATCTGCCCCGCATAAGTAGGATGTTCTTTTTATATAGAGCCGTAGCAGGTTGAAGAACATTCTTCGCTAAATCAAACATGGTGGCATCGGTGATTCCTTTGCGCACCAAACTTAAGGCAATCATGCGGTTATCGATGTCTTCGAAATCAGGACCCGTAAACCGCAGCATGTCGATTTCCATGCGCTCCCGAGGGAGGCGAGACACCAAGGAATTCACAAATTCTTCGTGATCATTGGCTTGAAAAAAAGCACCGTAAATTAGGTTAACGCCTAAAATCCCCAGCGCTTCTTGCTGCGCTTTATTAGAGATATCATGCATCTTTACGTGAAGAATAATCTCATTAAAGGGGCCCCCAATAGTAGCTTGAAAACGAAGACCAACCCAACCTTGTCCTTGGTTAGTTTTATGATAATTCAAAGATTCCACAGTATTACAAAAGGCAAAGAAGCGAGATTCTTTATTCTTTTGTGGCAGTATTTTCATGAGCTGATCATACTCTGCGCCAAGCATGGTTAGCAGGCGTTCTTCACACACATAGCGTTTAGCTGCTCCGTACATGGCGTCGGAAACCTTCATGTCGTAGGCTGAATGTGTAAACGCGATAGTACCTGAGCTTCCCCCTGCTTTAAAGAAATTCGCCGCGACTTCCTGTCCGGCACCGATCTCAGCAAAACACCCGTAGATGTCTTTCGTTAAATTGATCTTAAGGGCTTTATCTTCCGTGGTAAGTTTATCAATCATTAATTTGGGTCTTGAAAGTCTGGGTTATTTATAAATGTGTTATCCGTTAAGGTCATTAAGAACCTTTTCAATAAATACTTTTCTTGGGCATCCAATTGGACTCCTCCTTGACCAGAAAATTCAATGAGCGGATCAATGGTTGGAGAGGTATGAATCCCAGAGGAATAGTGTTCAATCACCTCATCTAAGTTCTTAAAACGTCCATCATGCATATAGGGTGCAGAAAGTGCAATGTTCCGCAGGGTGGGCACTTTAAATTTCCCATGGTCGTTTGGATTGTTTGTTACGGCGCCTCGACCGAGGTCGGAAAAAATTCCATCCAACCCATTGTTACTAAACTTAGCAACCCGCATCAACGGACCATTGTGGCAATGAAAACAATCCGCGCCGTTGAGGCTTTTAAATAAATCGTACCCGGCCCATTCTTCCGGATCGATAATCACGGCTTGTTCGGAGGCACTCAGGGGTTTATTATTTTCAATTTTATACATGATGTCAAACTTACTGCTACCAGAAATCATGGTGCGAATGAACTGCGCAATCGCTTTAGCGGCGTGGGTAGAATCAAAATCTTCTACACCGAATGCTTTATAAAATTGATTGCGGTAGTAGGTATCCTTTTTGAGCTTTGAAATGGCATCTTTCCACGACAAGTGCATTTCAATGGGATTTGGAACAGGTTCCAAAATTTGTTGTTCTAAGGATGTTGCTCTTCCATCCCAAAAGAAAAAAGAATCCCAACCTAAATTAATCAAGGCCATCGCATTTCGATTTCCTTTGATGCCGTCTATACCGGTTGAGTATTTCGCAGAATCTGAAAACGAAGTATACGGCGTATGGCAGGTACCACAACTCATTTGATCATTTCCACTAAGCCGTTTTTCATAGAACAAATACCTTCCCAACTCCACGCCTTCAACGGTCATTGGATTATCTGCAGGAATATTCATATTCGGGAAGTGCGATGGAATATTTAGCTGATATGGCGTGGGTTTATACCCTACCTTATCCTTTCCGCAGGAGCTTACAACACTTAGTCCAAGTAAAATGAATAAGAGCCGAATCATTGCGCTTGAAGTGCATTCTTGAAGTTAAGGGCAACTTTTTGTGTAAGGGCACTTAGTCCAGCACCCGAGTGAGTAAAAGGCTCATTTGGTATATCAATCGGTTGGCTTGGATTGAAAAAGAACGACTCCATATCTAGATTAAACGCCAAAGTATGTTGGTGTGTCGCCGTTTTAACCCAGGTTAAATTGGAAAAGTTCATGGCCTGCTGATAAAGGTCTGTTCCGATGTGATAGCTGTAACTTAAATCAAAGTTGTCAATTCCATCGGCTAAGGTATCGGCCTTTCCTTCTACACTAATAAATATATAACCGGTGTTCCAGCCCCAATGCATGGTTCCTGCATTCATTATGTTTAAAGGGCTATTATTGGGAAACGCAGAGGGATCATCGTGATTAAATGAGGTATCCACGCCCAACACAAAGTCAAGGGATGAGAATTTCGTATAATCAAGCGTTTGTTCAATTAATAGTGTTCCCTTCTCTCGAAAGTCAAAATAAGCCACTTCAGCGAAGGTGTTATTTTGGTTGGACATTAACGTAGTGAAGAACTTGATGTCGGAAACTTTGATACGAATTCCATTGGGGCCTTGATAAATGGAGTCCAACATAAGGGGTGAAGCACCAAAGCTTGGATTTACCGTAATTCTTGCCGTTTCTGCAGGCGCAGGCGGGGGCGTGACAGGGTCAGGTTCACAAGCTAAAAGCAACCCAAAGATTATGAAATAAAAAAAGTTTCGTACCATGTAACAAATTTACGTCATTAGACATTAATTTTATCGAATTCATTTAAATTTTTACCATTGGAAATTTCGAGTCAAAATACCCACCCATTACTTGTTTTAAATGCATCGGCAGGAAGCGGTAAAACCTATCGCTTAGTGCTGGAATATTTAAGCTTACTTTTTGACGCACAGGGCGGTGCTGGAAAATACCGTCATTTGGTCGCAATGACCTTTACAAACAAGGCGGCGTATGAAATGAAAGAGCGAATCTTGGATGCACTTCATGACATTTCAACGTATAAAGAGGGGAATGAAGGGACCTTACGTTTGATGGAAAAAATCTCAGAATCCACAGGAATGCCTGTTCATTCTTTCCCTACAAAAGCCAGTGAAATATTGTCGGAGATTCTTCACGGGTATGAAGATTTTTTAATCTCTACGATTGATAAATTCAATCTTCGGTTAATCCGATCTTTTAATCGTGATTTGAATTTACCGCAAGAATTTGAGGTTATTCTAAATGAGTCTGACATTTTAGAAAAAGTAATTGATTCAATCCTTGCCAAGGTAGGCACAACAGAAAATCAAGCGTTAACGCAATTGGTTGAAAATTACACGAAAAAGAACTTAGACGAAGAGACAAACTGGAATTTTAGAGGTCAATTAATTGATTTTTGCGGAATACTTTCCAAAGAACGGTATATAGAGTTGGTAGAATCCTTACTTGAGCAAGACTACCATGAAACAGAATTAAAAGAGGCTGCGCAGCGTCAAGATGCCCTCTTAGCTGATTTGATTAGACAAGGGGCAAACGTTAGTAGATTATTTGAAGAATCTGGACTTGAAGACGCACAATTACCACAAAAAAGTAAAACATCTAATCCAATCCGTCGCCTGGGTTCTTTGGTTCAATGGCCAGAGAAGGGCTTACTTACGGATACGGTTATAAAATTATTGAATGAAGGTAAATATGAAGGCATTTTTTCAACGGAATTAACAATCGCACTTAGCGACTTGATAGACTTTTATAACGAACAGAACGAGCCCTATGTTAAGCTAAAATTCTACCGGGAAACATTTTATAATCTTGCATTGCTTCAATATGTAGCCAAGGAAATGGATGTGATTCGAGAAAACGAACATTTTATTCGAATTTCTGAGTTTAATCGCTTAATCAGTGGACTAGTACAACATCAGCATGCGCCGTATATTTATGAGCGATTGGGAAATAAATTGCATCATTTTTTATTGGATGAATTTCAAGATACCTCAAGGATGCAATGGTTGAATATGATTCCACTAATCGAGGAATCGATTTCAAAAAACCACAAAAATCTCATTGTTGGAGATGCTAAGCAGTCGATTTATCGTTTTAACAATGGACTTGCTGAGCAATTTGTGGCATTACCGAGCATCTACAATCCAGAAAAGAATCCGAAGGTAGCCAGGCAATCCGAATATTTCCTTCAAATGGGCATTCTAAAAGAGTTAGCGGATAATCACCGATCTGGAAAATCGATTGTTGAATTCAACAATAAACTGTTTGAAGCAAGTCGCTCTTTGATCCCTATTGAAGCGAAGGATTTCTATAAATCAGTGCATCAAAATGCAATAAAGACCTTTGAAGGCTATGTAGAAATAAAAAGTATGGAGGCTAAAAACTCCAGCATCGATATTTTTCCGGAAATCATTCAAATAATCGAACGATGCATGGCGGATGGATTTAAGCCCGGAGATATTTGTATTCTAAGTGAAAAGAACGACCAAGGGAATAAAATCGCACAGTATTTAACTGAAAATAAATACAAGGTCGTTTCAGCTGACTCTTTACTGATCCATTCCGATGCAAGAATAAGACTCATTGTATCTTATTTAAAGATTCGCAATAAAACATCAAATGACAAGGAATTCATGAAGTTCGCTGATTTATATCTGCGATTTACAAACGATGACCCGGAATTGGCATACTTGGCCTTATTTGATGTAAACCCTAATGGGCGGCGTGAATTCAATGTCCTAAGATTTATTACCACCTATTTTCATCAAGAAGAATCGTTTTTTATCAATTATACCAACTTATACGACCTGATTCAAAAGTTTTATGACCTCATGGGTTGGCAAGAAACTCAAGATGTGTACCTGCATCATTTTGCCGATCTAAGCTTTAACTTTCAAATTGGACGTAAAGTAGACTTGAACAGCTTTATTGAATATTATGAGAAGAACCAACATAAGTTGGCGATACAATTCCCTAAAACCAACGATGCGGTTCAAATCATGACCATTCACAAATCAAAAGGCTTGCAATTTCCGGTAGTAATTCTTCCCAATGTGAATTTTAACATTAGCGATACGATGTCCTATTATTTGATTCCAGGAGCAGACCAAGTGTATTATCGAAAACTAAGTAAAAACAGTCCCCTCAGTGAAATTCGAGCATTTTCCGAAAAAGAATCAAATCAATTCTTTATGGACAAACTGAATTTATTGTATGTTGCCATGACTAGGCCTGTGCATCGGCTGTATGTTTTCAATTTATTTGAAAGCAATAAAATGGGTAAACCCCTGCATGACTTATTGGCTGGTTGTTATCCTGAACATCTCACCGACGGTGTGTTGTCTCTTTCTTTGGGCCAAGAGGAAGCGGCAACAGGTCAAGTGGCAACAGATACCTTTTACCATCCGATGGAATTCGGAGACCGCTTGTGGTACCCTGAATTGGTGGTAAGGCAAGGCTTTGACAGTGACCAAACCTTACTTGGAAAAGCGTTCCATAGCATTATGGCAACGTGTGTAACCTTGGATGAGGTCCCTGAACACATAAAAGTACTTGAAGATCAATCCGAGGTTTCCCCTGACTCAAGTGAACCTATTCTTCACATGGCGGAACGTGTTTTTAAAGACCCTACCTATGCTACATGGATTAAAAATGCGACCAACATTCAGAATGAAGCGTGGATTATGGCACCAGATGGTAGCTTGGTGCGACCAGATAAAATAATTGTGTTGGTGGATCGGGTTATTGTTATTGATTTTAAAACTGGACAAGCTCAACCCAAACATCGCCAGCAGCTTGACGCATACAAATTAACCTTATCACAAATGTATAACCTTCCGATACAAGGTTATTTATACTATACTCAATCCGGAGAATGGGTGTCTTGTTGATGACTCAACGCAGCTTTTATAAAGGTATAAACTACAGGATGCGGCAAGTCCCTTGTAGAAGACACCTGCGGATAATAAGACGTTACTAAGAAAAAGAGGTGCGTTTTAATGCTCAAAGCTTCAGGGTCATCGAATTGATTAACCGCTTCAATTTCGATATTATTTGACACTAAATCCAGTACAAGATTTGGATATAAACTATAACGTACCGCGGACAATTCGTTGGTAGTAAAATGCTCATATAACTTTCTAAACCCTTTAGATTTTGGAACAATACTAATTGACTCAAAATAGGAGCCGGTAACTAGATTATCAGAAATCAACTTCTCGCCCGTTGCATTCATTCCTTGTTTGGTAATTAAGAACTCTAAAAACAACTTATATGCTTCGCCGGTCACTAAAACGGGTTTATTTAATTGCGTCAATCGCGAAAAAATACCTTGAAGAAAAAAGGGATTAAGGTAAGGTCCTGGTGCAATCCAAAACGCATCATAGGTGTCAAAAAATGCAACCTTATGCTGTGCTACTTCTTGAATTCTTATCCAGTAGTAACTCATTTCTAGATCTAAAAAAATCGAAGCGTGATCTAATGCAAGATTTGTTGCATGGTGTGCATTAAATGTAAAATTATAATCACCGATAATTGCTATTTTAAGCCGATCCATACAGTCAAAAAAAAATGCCGCGGTTGCGGCATTCAGTTAGCGTTTAAACCACCCGTGATACTTTCCATTTTGTATTGGGAGTGAGTCAACTAAATTGGTTTGTGGATTCAAGCTGTATACGTAACAAGAGAAATTACAGTCAAAAAACGAATAATCTCCTGAACCGTCAGATTGTTGCTTAATGTTTGTAAACGTAACCGATTGTGGAACCGGGTTATTTTCTTTTGATAACCAAACTCGGGATGTGTTATCTGTGTAAGTAACTTCAAAACCAGCAATTGCAGCGTTAGAATATGAAGGAGCTGTTGTGGATGCATCCATGTTAAAATCATTGAACATCGTTAAACTTGGCTCTGAATTCGCTGCTAAATCCCAATTTAACGCACCCAATTTGATTCGTATGCTTACCGGATTCGCTGAAGAAGTCATTTCAAACATGTATACTCTTCGCGAAGGTAATGGAGAAGGCTGAACAAAAGTTTCTGAGGAAGTATATCCCAAATAACTATTCACATTTTGTGTAAACTCTACTTGTGTACCACTTACATATCCTGTAAAGTTAGCATCCAAATTAACGGTGTTGATTGGTGGTGGTACCACTTCATGCTCAATGCATGAGCTAACTCCGATTAATAAACCAAGTAAGGCTAGTGAAATTGAAAAAATTCTCATTGTGTAAATTTTGGTATCAAATGTAACGATAAACGAGAAAAAAAACAAAAAGATGCTTTATCATTTAAAAAAAGTAGCTCCGACGGGAATCGAACCCATATTTAGCGTTTAGGAAACGCTCGTTCTATCCATTGAACTACGGAGCCAATAAACAATACTCCATTGAATGCTGACGATTAATGTCAGCACCAATTAAATCTTTACTATTAGTTTAATCTCCTTAGTATGAAGTCGATTTACCACAATAAAATAACTGCCCTTCGCTAAATCGTGTGTCTCAATAATAGATGAATTTGTTGGAGATACCACCACGTTTCCACTTAAATCTACAACCGAAACGAAATCACCTTCGACTAAACCTAGCAAGGTGAATGATTCACTGAAAGGATTTGGAACTACAGTGAAAGAAGCTTGCTCATTGGTGGAAATACCAGCACATTGTTGTACTATAATTGTTAGCGTATCTTCACCCACACATCCGTTTGGATCTGTAATTGAAGCGGTAACGACAAAGCTACCAACGCCCGCAACCGTTGGATCAAATACCCCATTACTCACGCCAGTTCCTGTAAGTTGGGTATTCATCGGATTTACAAGTAGAGAGACCACACCATCCGTTAAACAAACCACGTTGGTAGCAGCACTAAGCGATACGGCTGGAGTTGTCAAGACAACAATTGTATCCGTAAAGGAAGCCGATCCGGCCGCATTCGATGCGGTAAGAGAAATAATGTACGTTCCGGCACTAACATAAGCATGGGTTGGATTTTCTACCGATGCATTTGAACCATCGCCAAAATCCCAAGCCCAAGCTGTTGGGTTGTTGGAAGAGGCATCTGTAAATGCTACGGTTTCACCAGTACATGTAGCGTTTGCTGAAGTACTAAATGATGCTATTGGCGAAACCGGTGGTGTATTTAAATTATAGAGGATTTCGAAATCGTCGAAATAATAGCCATCCGCTACGGTTCCGCCATCCGACCCTAGTTTAAATCTGAATTTAACTACTTGACCTAAATAATCACTCAGGTTGATTTCTTCCAATACCCATGAGCTTTGCACGCCTTCATATACGGGTTGATTATTCGGCTGAACACTGCCGTTCGCATTTGTCCCTGTTACTGTATAATTACCGCATTGAGGAATCCATGTAGTACCATTGTCTGTTGACACAAGAAATTGAACATAATCATAATCCGCTTCAAGATTCCACTTAGCATAAAACCGCACCATCGCACTCGAAGCATTTGTTAAATCCACTGCTGGAACATAGGTATATGTTTTGTTGGTATTGTTTGCATAATTACCCGTAGGAGAATCGGTAAACGAGCGCGTTGGAGAAACAAAGGTAGAGTTAGTCGTACTCCAATTTCCTGTCCAATTGGCTGTAGATGTCGCGTTTTCAAGCACTTGAGATGTCAGGGCCCCAAAGGTTTTATAGATGGTATCTCTTTTAATCCAAAGGCCATTATTAGTTTCTAACACATAAATTATTTGATCTCCAAATTGAATGTTTGGATTTAACGAATAACTGATTGCTCCCGTTGAAGTTTGTAACTGCGCAAGTGTGTAAGTGACAGAAACCCCAACATTCACGATGTTCTGAATCGGTGAAATAGACACCGTAACAGGCCCTGATTCTCTACCAAAGCGTTTTATGCTGTGATTAAAGTTTCCATTGATATTTGCAATCATATTTGGATCTGTTTCACTAGTAACGGCATAAACACGCGCCAAATGGGCTAATACCAAATTTGGAAATAGCATTTCAGCACTGGTAGGTATAATTTGGTTGGATGGTTGCCAAAATGCGGTACCCACCTCTGGAGTATGCGCAAACACGGTGTCTTTTTGTCCCACACCAATATCCACTTTGTACATGTAGTCATCTGAATCTCCCGATGCAGGATACAAAGCGCTACTTTTCTTGGCCGTGTATCCATTATACTGTACTTGATGATTTCCTTCATCTTGAAACCAATTGTGATGCGGGGCAAACTCTGCCGTGGTAGTTCCAATCGGAAAGAGAATTTCTTCGGCATAGGTATGCGCATTAAATGCGGTTATAAAATCATTGTTTTGCACCAACCAACGCATTGCCTGTGTTTCAGGTTCAGAAAAGGCAGAGGGCCCACAATAGGTGTCGTTGTTAGTATTGTTGCTCGTACCCGTAGTTCCCCATCCATAGGAATAATTACGATTGAGGTCTACTCCATATACCCCACCGCCATTGTTACGGCGGTTTTTACGCCACATGCCCCCACCGTTTGGATTGGTGGTTTCATTGTATACATACCCATCAGGATTAATACAAGGAACAAAATATAGCTGTAAATTATTTACCAGGTAAGTTACCTCATCATTAGTCCCGTAATTCTCTAATAAATACCAAATGTAAAAAATAGTTTCCATTAAAGCCATCGGTTCACGGGCATGATGAATTGCCGTATAAAGTACTTTAGGCTCCCCCTCATCCACCGTTGGATTATCTGAAATTCTCACGTAGTACAAGGGTCTGTTTTGATGCGTTAAAAAATTGGAAATTGGGGCTTTGACCGTAATTAAAGACGGATAAGTGGCAGCCATTTCATCTAATTCAGCCAACATTTCATTGTATTTTAAATACCCTCCCATGGTACCCAGGTTGAAATGACTTGGCGTTACTGGATTAATATAAGGATTCGTACCCGTGGCACCCGCACCCGCACAGCTTGCATTGTGATTACTTGTACTGGTTGCTGGTTCCGCTAAAATTTGCTCGTAATGCGAAACAACATCAGGAATTAAAATTTCAATATTGAAATTATTCGCTTGCATGATTTCAATCTCTGCATGGGAAAAATCAGAAATAAAGTATAATCCTTCTTTATGAACCCCGTGATCAATGGTAACCCCCTGATTGGAAAGAAATTGTAAGCCTTGTTCGTCTGCATTAATTTTAACCCGAGAATAGGTGCCTAAGGGTTGCGAGAATCCATTACTGTATATTGCGAAAAAGGCGAATAGTAGTCCTAAGAACTGTTTCATTTGGAAAATTTAGTGGTAAAAATACAATTTATCCCGATTATTAAAAAGTCTTAAAAGCAACCATAAAAGAGCCTTTGGAGTATTATAATTTAATCGCGCTTGCTTAATTTAGCCACAATGAAATTTTTAGTACTTCTTGGTATTCATTGTTTTGTATTTTCCTTCCTCGGGCAAGCCATTTGGATGACTCCAAATAAGGGACAATGGGTGGATACCATTGATTTTACAGTACCTTTAAATCAAGGGCGTATTCATGTGGGGCAAGAAGGCATGAACTTTTACATGTATGAACTCCCATCTCATGAAGCGCAGCAAAGGAATCCAACACTAAAAACACATTCAATTCATCAACGATTCCTTGGCGTTAAACATCATGACCTTCATTATTCAGGGAAGCAATCCGCTCATTATTCAAATTACTTTATCGGTTCGGATCAATCCAAATGGGTAAGTGAAATTCACGATGTAAATCAAGCCAAATACACATCATTTTACGAAGGGATAGACCTGTTTTATTCCACGCAAAGCGATCAACTTGAATATGGTTTTAAACTTCAATCAGATGCCAATCCCGCAGATATTCAATTCATCATTGAAGGGGCAACCCACGTTTCGATAAATAAAAAGAATGAACTGGTAATTGCCCACCGATTTGGCGAAATCATTGAAAGCGCACCTAAAGCGTGGACCTTTTTGAACGGCGTCAAAAAACCAATAACCATTTCATACAAACTCGATGGGAATGTATGCGGTTTTGATATAGCTGCCCTAAATTCTTCCTATGATTCCTTGCTAATAGACCCGAGCCTTACTTTTTCATCTTTTTCAGGATCCAGTGCCGATAACTGGGGATTTACAGCTACCCCAGATGCCGCGGGTAATTTGTATGGAGCGGGAATTGTCTTTGGTTACGGTTATCCAACCACACCCGGAGCGTATGACATTACGTATAACAATGGAGCTGGAGGAATGCCGTTTGATATTGGAATCACAAAATTTAACCCTTCGGGTACGAACCTACTCTACTCCATCTATTTTGGAGGGGCAGGAAATGAAACTCCGCACAGCATCGTTAGTGGTCCGACCGGTGAACTCTATGTATATGGTGTAACCTGTTCTTCAAACTTCCCAACGACCCCAGGAGCATATGATGCTACCTACAATGGGGGTCCATCCGTAACAGAAAACTCACTCACCTTTGACGGTAGCGATATTTTTATTTCAAGGTTCAGTACGAACGGTGCCAATTTAATCGCCTCCACCTACCTCGGAGGGAGTAACTCAGATGGATTAAATCTTAACAACTTACACTATAATTATGGGGATCAATTCCGTGGAGAAATAATTCTTGACGGAAGCGGCAATGTGTACATTTCCAGCACAACCGCATCAAATAATTTTCCTACAACTGGCGGTGCATTTTCGACTGTACTTAACGGACTTCAAGATGCTGTGGTTTGTAAACTCCCTAATACCCTGAACGCCTTGCTTTGGAGTTCTTATTTTGGTGGAATCGGAGAAGACAGTGGTAATTCCATTGAAATCAGCCCAAACGGAAGTGTTTATTTAGCGGGTGGATCTACTTCTCCGAACTTTCCCGGCGTATCGTCTGGGAATGACCTATCGAACAACGGGGGACTTTCCGATGGCTATGTGGCGCGATTCAATCCAGGAAATGGAAGTGTGGTTTCTGCCACGTTTATGGGCGCCAATGAATACGACCAAACCTATTTCGTTCGCTGTGACCCCTCAAATCAAGTCTATGTTTATGGACAAACTGAATCGAACTGGCAAATATCTCCAGGCTGCATTGGCACACCGAATTCAGGACAGTTTCTTCGAAAATATGATACCGGCTTAGGAGCGATACAATGGTCTACGGTATTTGGCTCTGGATCTGGGCATGTTGAAATTTCACCAACAGCCTTTCTTGTTTCAGATTGTTATGAAATTTATGTTTCGGGCTGGGGAGGTCAATTGAATGCCAACAGCGCAGTTTCTCAAGCAGTTTATTCAACAACAAATGGATTTCTTATTACCCCTAATGCCTATCAAAACACCACGAATGGCTCCAATTTCTATTTGGCTGTGTTTGCCCCTGATGCTACCCTATTAAATTATGGCACCTATATGGGCGGTCTAACCAGCAGCTCGAACCATGTGGATGGTGGAACAAGTCGTTTCGATAAAAAAGGAAGGATTTACCATGCGGTTTGCGGCGCGTGTGGTGGAAATAATTTTGGATTCACCTCAACCCCCGGAAGTTGGTCGCCCCAAAACCCAAGTCCTAATTGTAATATGGCGGTGTTTAAGTTTGATTTAAGCACGCTGGATGCGGTATTAGCCCAGCCTTCTCCACTTATTTGCATCCCACAACCCGTAGTGTTCAACAACAACAGTGTTAATGGGAATACCTATTCTTGGGATTTTGGAGACAACTCCACTTCAACTCAATATCAACCAAGCCATCAATACAATGCCGCTGGTGTATATACTGTCACCTTAATTGTATCTGACTCTGCTAATTGTTATGAACCGGATACCGCTATTATTCAAGTGAATATTGGTGATTTTCAAGGAGGAGTCACGATTCCTTCTCAAGCGGTTTGTCCAGGAGCTCCATTTCAGCTTGATGCATTTGGAGGATCTACCTACGCGTGGACTCCGGCCAATTTATTAAGCAATCCGGCCATTCCAAATCCAGTGGCAACTATATCTTCCAATACTATATTCACGGTAATAATAAGTGACAGTTGCGGTTCAGATACACTGCAAGTACCACTGAATGTGGTCCCCCTGAACCTCAGCCTATCCAATGATACTTCCATTTGTATTGGCGGGCAAGTTCCTTTATCTGCGATTGGAATTGGCACGATAACGTGGTCACCAAATCAATTCTTAAATAACAATAGTGGATCCAATGTGCTAGCAAGTCCAGATTCTAGCATTACCTATATCGCGACACTAACTACCCCCGAAGGATGTTCTATTACTGACAGTGTTCGCGTAAACGTCTACTATGACCCACCAAGCGCGAACCTCCCTGATACCTTAGTTTTGTGCCAGGGAACATCAACCTCCATTACCGCAGCAGGAGCAAGTACCTATTTATGGTCCCCCAACCAAAATATATCCGCAGTAAATCAAGCAACAGTGACCCTCTGGCCAAGCCAAGAAATTTACTATTTCTGTGATTTCACCAATGCCTGTGGGACGGTCACAGACAGTGTCTATATTGATATTCTTACGGCATCGATAACCGCAGGAAACGATACCATTATTTGTCCGAAAGAAACGGCTAACTTATGGGCTACGGGTGGTTTATATTATCAATGGTCACCTGCATATGCCATTATTGAACAAACGGGGAATCAAGTTTGGGTGAGTCCAAACACTTCAACGAATTTCCAAGTAGTGGGAACGGATATCAACGGCTGCAAGGATACAGCCTATGTGGAAGTTGTATTACACCCGCTGCCTACGATTACCATCTCTCCTGACATTCAGGCATTTTACGGTGACTTAGTTGAACTAAATGCCATTGGAAATAGCCCGGGCACCTATGTATGGAGTCCGCCTGAATTTTTATCGTGTATTAATTGTCCTGACCCCATTGCAAATCCAGATATAGACTACACCTACGTTGTGACGTTCACTGATTTGAACGGATGCATTGCAGATGCTATGGTATCCATTAGTTATGAAGCGGTAATCTATGTTCCAAATACCTTTATCCCGGATGGAAATGGCAGAAACGACTTCTTTGGTGTGTACGGCGGCAACATCAAAACCATGGAAATGCTCATTTTTAATCGTTGGGGTGAGTTAATTAAAACCTTGAGCAGCCTTTCCGATCAGTGGGATGGCACCTATGATGGACAGCGTTGTCCGGATGGTGTTTACACTTGGAAATTGACGTATACAGACAAGCAAGAACGTAAATACGGACTTGAAGGGCATGTAGTACTCATACGATAACCGCGGGAATTATTACCTTTGTGGTATGCATGTGCAGGTACACTCATTCACGTTCAATGGATTTCAGGAAAATACGGTGGTGCTCTCGGATGAGCAAGGACATGCCGTGATCATTGACCCGGGATGTTACGAAGCACATGAGCGGCAGGAACTGCTGCATTATATTGACACATCGAATCTACAGGTAGAGGGCTTATTGAATACACATTGTCATATTGACCACGTCTTAGGAAATCAGTTTATATCAGAAACCTACCAAGTTCCATTGGGGATTCACGCCTTAGATTTAGACACCTTGAATCGTGTAGCCGACTATGCGCATGTATACGGATTTGAAGGATACATGCCCTCACCTGCTCCAAGTTACTGGTTGGAACATAAGCAAAAAATTCAGTTTGGATCCATCGAACTCACCGTGCTGTTTACTCCAGGACATGCGCCAGGACATGTGGTGTTCTACATAGAAAAAGAAGGCATTGTAATCAATGGCGATGTGCTATTTAAAGGGAGTTTTGGTAGAACAGACCTTCCCGGCGGCGATATGGAAACCTTAAAGCGAAGCATACATGAGGTTATGTTTCAACTGCCGAATGATACACTGGTATATTGTGGTCATGGTCCAACGACAACGATTGGCTTAGAAAAAGAAACCAATTATATTCTTCAATTTTAATGGTAATCGCAATTAATTGCCGTCACTTAACACCCAAAAAACTCGAAGGATTTGGAACCTATACCTATGAGCTTGTAACTCGTTGGATTAAAGAACACCACGAAGTAAACTTCGTTCTTATTTTTGATCGCGAACCCGCAGTTGATATTCCAGAATTACCCAATGTAAAAAAGGTAGTTATTGGTCCCCCGACTAGGCACCCGCTATTGTATTGGATCTGGTTTGAATGGTCGATACCTAGGATATTAAAACGTTACAAGGCTACCCTCTTCTTTTCGCCTGACGGGTACAATTCGTTACGAAGTAGGTTACCAAGCGTCATTACCGTGCATGATTTAAACTTTGAGCACAACCCAGCGGACCTACCGAAAGTTATTGGCTGGTACCTCCGAAAATTCGTTCCGAAATTTGTAGAAAAAGCAACTCAAGTGCTCACGGTATCAGAATATTCTAAGCAAGACATCACAAAATGCTACAGGTGTCCGAGCGAAAAAATTTCTACGGTTTACAACGGTGCAAATGAAATATATAAGCCCTTATCGGAGGACGTAAAAATCACCACAAGGAAACGAATTAGCAACAATCGCCCCTATTTTTTATTTGTTGGGTCTTTGCATCCTCGGAAAAATGTACAGCGCTTAATTAAGGCCTATCAACGCATAAGCAATCCATCGGTTGATCTGGTGATTGTTGGAAGTGCCATGTGGCGAGATCATCAAATTTCAGTTGACCCAACCTGTGCGGATCGGATTCATTTTCTCGGGTATTTGGCGCAAAAAGAACTTGCAGAGGTAATGGGTTCCGCTTTAGCCTTAACCTATGTTCCGTATTTCGAAGGCTTTGGGATTCCTTTGGTAGAAGCCATGCGATGTGGTATTCCAATCTTGGCAGCAAACACCACCTGTTTACCGGAAATCGCCGGAAATGCTGCAATTTATTGCGACCCGTTTAATGTTCAAGAGATTCAAAAGGGCTTAGAACAGTTAATTGAAAACGATACCCTTCGGATACAATTGAGTGAAAACAGCATAAAGAGAGCCACTGAATTCAGTTGGGATCTAGCCGCAAAGCACTCATGGGAAGTGATTTATACTACCGCAAACACTTAAAATAATCAAAAGGCTCTAGGCAGACTTGGCATTGATAATGCGCCTTGCATGCTGTGCTGCCAAATTGACTAATCAGCTTCGTATTGGTTTCTTTGCACTTCGGACATGGCACAACGGGCGGTTTACTAAACAATACACTTTTGTCAACCTCATCTACCGGTGGAGCAATCCCGTATGCTTCAAGTTTTCTTTTGCCTTCTTCAGTAATCCAATCGGTAGTCCATGCAGGGGAAAGTGAAGAATTTATGGTGAATTGGGTGATTCCATTCGCGTTCAAAACCTTTGCGATTTCTTCTTCTATGGTAATCATAGCAGGACACCCACTATAGGTCGGAGTAATATCGATTATCCAACCATCCGTAGATAATGTAACAGCTCGTAAAATCCCTAAATCCCTTATTGATAATACTGGAATTTCAGGATCTTTAACCGCGTCTAATAGGGTGAGAAGTTCGTCCTTGCTTACCATTGCATATTGGGATAAACCCGTTGCATATATTGAAGTTGAGCGATCAGGAAGCCCATATATTCTGAATGACGTCCTTGCCTACCTGCGCCAAAAAACCCTTGATTGTCAGGTAACTTGAGCGTTGCGATGTTTAATATCGAAAGGACGTGTTCCATCCAAAGCGGTTTTAAGTCTTTTAAATTAGGAATAACCCCGGCACTTGCCAATTGAATTTCTGTTTCATCCATATAAAATAACTCATCGGTGTATCGCCACAAATCCAAAATTGCGAACTGCGCACGCTCCTTTGAAAGTTCCGTTCCATCTCCCAAACGAATAACCCATTCTGAGGAATGTTTTAAATGATAGCGTGTTTCTTTGAGCGATTTTTCAGCAATCGCGGCTATTTGCTCATCCGTTGAGGTCAATAAATGTTCAAATAATAATTTGCGATACACATCAAAGAAAAATTGACGAACCAACGTATCTGCAAAGTTTCCGTTGGGCTGTTCAACTAAAATCGCATTCAAATATTGATGTTCTAGGCGAAGAAATGCCAAGGCATCCGCATCTCTTCCTTTGCCTTCTAGTTGCGCCGCATAGGTATATATGTTGGTTGCTTGACCAATTAAATCTAATGCAATATTCGTTAGCGCGATGTCTTCTTCCAGAATAGGGCCATGACCGCACAATTCAGCCAAGCGCTGACCTAGAATCAAACTATCATCTCCAATCCGTAATAAAAACTTATAGGTATGTTCCATAACTACATGTGTTCAATGCCATCCGGCAAGTCATAAAATGTGGGATGACGATATACTTTTGAATCTGAAGGCTCAAAATAAGCCTCAGAATCTGCGGGATCTGAAGCCGTAATGAGTGCCGATTGTACAACCCAAATTGAAATCCCTTCGGATCTTCTGGTATACACATCACGTGCATTTTGTAAGGCCATTTCGGCATCAGCAGCTCTTAGGCTTCCAACATGTTTGTGATTCAATCCTTGTTTGCTACGTATAAAAACTTCCCATAGCGGCCATTCGTTCGTTGACATGGTATGAAATTTAGATTGTATTAAGATTTATGTTTTTTTGCATAGGCCATGGCGGCTTCCCTAACCCATTCCCCCTCTTCTTTCGCTTTCACTCGGGCTTCGATGCGTTCTTTATTACAAGGACCATTCCCTCCAACTACTTGCCAAAATTCTTCCCAATCAATTGCTCCAAAATCATAGTGACCACGGGCTTCATTCCAAACCAAGTTTGGATCTGGGATTTTCAACCCGATTAACTCTGCTTGTGGCACGGAGGCGTCTACAAAGGATTGGCGAAGCTCATCGTTGGTGTGACGTTTAATTCGCCACCTCATGGATTGTTCGGTATGCTTAGACTCTGCATCGCTCGGGCCAAACATCATCAACGCCGGCCACCAAAAACGATTCATCGCATCTTGAGCCATCTCACGCTGTGCTTCCGTTCCATTCATTAGGGTGGTCATGATTTCATACCCTTGTCGCTGGTGGAACGATTCTTCTTTACAGATTTTAACCATGGCACGGGCATAAGGACCATACGATGTTCTGCATAAAGCCACTTGATTCATAATGGCTGCACCATCCACTAACCAGCCAATCGCACCAATATCTGCCCACGTTAAGGTTGGGTAATTAAAAATCGAAGAGTACTTAACTTTTCCTGAATGCAAGTCGTCTATCGTATCCTCTCTACTCACACCCAAGGTTTCGGTTGCAGAATACAAGTACAGGCCATGTCCTGCCTCGTCTTGTACTTTAGCCAACAAGACCGCTTTTCTTCGCAGCGAAGGGGCTCGGGTTATCCAATTTCCTTCGGGTAACATACCTACGATTTCACTGTGCGCATGCTGTGAAATCTGACGAATTAAGGTCTTTCGATAGGTGTCTGGCATCCAATCATTGGGTTCAATCTTAATATCCGCATCAATTTTTGCTTGAAATTTTTCTGCTAATTTGTCTTGCGTTTGTGTTTCCATATCTTCCAATTATTATACAAATATACTCAAATCAAATCCTAAAAAAATGGGTAAAAGTCCGACCGTTCGGAATCTTATTTTTTATATGAACAAGAGTTCGATTTGAATTGTTTAATTTTGACCACACAACAAGTCGAATGTCATTTAAATTTCATACCGTACAAATTGCATCAATCCGTTCATTAACGGAAGATTCTGCGGAAATTTCCCTACAAATTCCTGCTGAAATTAATGCTTCATTTAACTTTTATGCTGGACAGTACCTCACCTTTAAAACACAAATTAATGGGGAGGAAATCAGACGTTCGTATTCGTTATGCAGTGCTCCTTATGAGGGTGTTTACCAAGTGGGGATCAAACGAGTTAATCACGGTGTTTTTTCAAACTATGCGCTTGATAAATTATCTGTTGGGGATTCCATTGAGGTCATGCCTCCAGCGGGAAATTTCAAATACCATACAAATCCATCGGCAAAGAACAATATTGTATTGTTTGCTGCTGGAAGTGGCATTACACCGATTCTTTCGATTGCTAAAGCGATTTTACACGAAGAACCCCATTCTACAGTGACTTTATTCTTCGGAAATAAAGGTTTTTCGAAAGTAATGTTCGCAGAGGAACTGGAACAGCTTAAAAACAACTACCTGACGCGCTTTCGTCTTTTTCATGTATTTAGTCAAGAAAGCCAAGGCATTCCGATTCAGAAAGGTCGCATTGATAATGAACGATTAATCGCATTGCATCGTGCGTTTTTATCTCACGATACCATAGACGGCGTGTATGTGTGTGGTCCAGAAGAGATGATTCTTAGCGTGAAAAACTTTTTTGAAGAAAAGGGATTGGCTGCTGGGCAAATCCATTTTGAATTATTCCATGCTGGAAATTCAACGAAGACAAATGCCACTGAGGAAGTAAGAAAGATCAGCACATGTGAAGTTGAACTAATTATTGACGACGACTTAATTTCCTTTCAAATGGAGGCGTCGGATAAAAATTTATTAGAAGCAGCTCAACGTGCCGGAGCCGACGTACCGTTCGCATGTAAAGGCGGTGTATGTTGCACCTGTAAAGCCAAGATATTAGAAGGCGAAGCCGAAATGTTAGTAAATTATGCCCTAGAGCCTGAGGAGGTGGAAAGGGGGTATGTATTGACCTGTCAAGCCATACCAACTAGTAATAAAATAACCATCTCATTTGACGAATAACATGGGGATATTTTCATTTTTAACCGGGAGTAAATCCTTGCAGTGGGCGACATTAACGATTACAGAAAAAGAACATCTTTCTGCTGATTTTGTAGTATTAACCCTAGAGAAAAACAGTAAAGATTCTTTCAATACGCAGTTCACACCCGGGCAGTATGTTACCTTAGAAATTGACATTAAGGGGGTTCACATACGTAGGTCTTATTCCATTTGCGGGAAATCAGAAAATGGTTTCAAAATTGGCGTAAAACGAATTGAAGGCGGTCAAATGTCGCCTTTTTTGCATGACCAAACGATTAAAGGGAGTACGATTAAAGTGCATATCCCTGAGGGTGGTTTTGTTTTGAACGGCGAGCAAAACATTTGTGCCTTCGTTGCAGGAAGTGGAATAACACCTGTTGCATCAATGATTGAGGCCTTTACCCCAGGAAAAAGTTTCAGGGTATTTTTTGGTGTTAAACGTGTAAGCGACATCGTGTTTAAACCCCTTCTTGATTCGGTAAAATCCACTGTTTATTTAAGTCAGGAAACTCAAGATGGATATAAGCATGGGCGATTAGATTACAACGCCTTAATGGAAGAATTAAAGTCAGATTTAACGCTGCTACAATCTGATGTTTATTTATTGTGTGGACCCGTTGAATTCATGCAAGAAATTGAACGCGGGTTATTGTTTTTTGGGGTACCTGAAACAAAGATAAAACGAGAGTATTTTACACCTCCGAAAAAAGAACCCACCAAAGAAAACGCGAATAAAATCAATGGTCCGGTGGCAATTACCGCAACCTTGGATGGTCAAACGCATGAATTCACTTTTCAAGCCGGAAAGAAAACCTTATTAGAAGGACTAGAAGAACAACGTTTAGATCCACCATATTCTTGCCGTGGCGGTGTCTGCAGTTCATGTAGAGCAAAAGTTACTTCGGGTAAGGTGAGTATGCGCCAAAATTATACCTTAACAGACAAAGAAGTTGCTGAAGGATACATATTAACCTGCCAATCCGATCCGTGTTCTGAAACTGTAAGCATTACGTTTGATGAATAAGTGTATTGTAGTTTGCGGGACTTCAAGAGGTATCGGAAAAGCAGTTCTTTCCTATTTATCCAACGACCCCCAGCTGCACATCGTTGCACTAAGTCGAAACGTAAGGGAGTTAACTGAAATTTATAAGGGGAATAAACGTGTTACGGTACTTCCTTTTGACTTGTCTTTAGCGGTTGAGGCTCAGTTAAAAGATCACTTTACGGGAATTACAGAAGTTCACGGATTGATTAATAACGCTGGATATTTGGAACAGGGCGCGGCAGAAACACTCTCCATTGAAGCCTACCATCGATGCATGCAAACTAATTTTTTCGGTCCAGTGGCATTAATTCAATGGTTATTTCCGCGACTCAAAGCTGGTAAAGCCCATGTGGTGAATATTAGTACGATGGGAGCCTTTCAAGGAAGTGTTAAATTTCCGGGGCTTTCTGCCTATGCGGCATCTAAAGCAGCGATCACAAATTTCACGGAAGTATTTGCTGAAGAACAAAAAGATACTGGAATTCGAATGAACTGTTTATGTCTAGGAGCGGTCAATACAGAAATGTTGCGAGATGCTTTTCCAGGATATGTGGCCCCTGTTAGCGCAGAAGAAATGGGTGCGTACATTGCAGAATTCACCCTACGAAGCGGCCTTGTGTTTAACGGGAAAATCCTGCCTGTATCGTCGAGCACACCCTAAGCGCTTAATGTCTTTGATTTAATTGGCATTTTTGATACATTTACATGGTGAATCGAATCGTTGTACTTATTGTGTTAATGGCTAATTTCATTGGGTATGGACAGGACATACATTGGTCTCAATTCAACGACAATCCCATCTTTCAAAATCCCGCAAATACCGGTGAATTTAATGGAGATACCCGATTTATTGGAAATTTCAGGGATCAGTGGCGCAGTGTATCTGTTCCATTTCAAACGTTTAATGTTTGTGTCGATCGAAAATCAAAGCATTTTAATTACGGGTTGTTAATGTTTCATGATCAAGCAGGTGATGGCAAGCTCAAAACCATTGAAGCCATGGTTACTTTATCAAAAACCTTCAAATTAAGCTCCGACTCCGTTCATATTCTCACGGGTGGAATAAATCTAGGAATTAATCATAGGCAAGTAAATACAGATGCGTTCTACTTTGATTCTCAATACAACGGGTACATCTTTAATCCCTTATTGCCGACGAATGAAATCTTTCAAACCGATCGTAAAACCAATGCCAATATTGGATTAGGTGCACAATATGGATGGAATATTTCTTCTCGAAAGTACCTTAAAATTGGATTAAGCGCGTTCAATTTAAATCGACCGAATCAAGGATTTTATCAAGACGTAATCAAACGAGACCTGCGATGGATTTGGCAAGTTAAATACAGCCAAGCACTCAATGCGCGTTGGGATATCTTGCCTTCCCTGCAATATTCAAAACAGGGTACCTATGATGAGGTGATGCTGGGAAGTTCTGTTCGTTACTATTTGCCGGGAAGTGACCGAAATTATATACACAAAGCCCTTTTAGCAGGTGTGTGGTCGCGCGCCCGAGATGCACAAATTTTGTCGGTTGGTTGTGAATACAAGGATTGGTTTGTTGGCTTGAGTTATGACATAAACACCTCAAAGTTAGTTCCTGCAAGCAAGGCGCGTGGAGGATTTGAGATTGCCGTTCGTTATATCATGTATCGTTTTAAACCAAAGCGAATCGATCATCGCGTATGCCCAGACTTTATTTAACCCTTATTGCATCCTTACTGGTCGTCTGCGTTGAAGGTCAAGTAAAACTGAAGGATTTAATATCTTTTGGAGATGAGCAATTTCAGAAAGGGGATTATTATTACGCGACAAAAATTTATGAGCAGGCCATTCAAATGGATTCCGTATCCGTTGATTTACACTGGAAACAAGCAGAAACACAACGTGCCTATAAAAACTATGCTGAGGCCGCTAAATGGTATGCAAAAGTGTATGCCGCAGATCCAGAATTGGTATATCCGAATGCGCTCATATATTATGCCCTCATGGTGAAACAAACAGGGGATTATAGTACCGCCTTGGCGCTATTCAAAAAAGCATATAAGGAAGCTGCAGCCTATCAAGAAGGGTTTGCCTACATTCGATCAAAACAAGAAATAAAATCGACGGAATTTGCTATAAAATCAACCGTAAAATCAGTGAATAGTCCATTATTATCCATGCCGGATAGCATAAACTCCTACGATGCGGAATTTGGACATCTGTTCAAGAATGGAGTATTTTACTTTTCTTCGTTAAAGGCCGATTCTATCAATACCAACGAAGAAGTGTATACAAAGTTTTATCGAACTAGAACCTACACGTCTAGCTTTGATTCGTTAAAACAGAGCTATTCATCGCCAACCCAGTGGGAGCAGTTATCAGCACCTGAACGTAGCACCGGAAATGGGAGTTTTGATGATCAAGGGTGGTATTATTATAGTATTTGTAACGATAAAGGATATAATTATCAATGTAAAATCGCTCGATTCAAGCAAGAAAATGGAGTAAATCAAATTGATACTTTACCAAGCATTATTAATATGGAAGGGTCTAATACTACCAATCCGTGTTGGGTTAAGCTTAAGAATGGGAAAAGCTACCTGTTCTTTTCATCCGACCGTGATGGAGGTAAGGGGGGAATGGATATTTGGCTTGCTGGGATAAAAGCAAATGGGACCTTTGATACACCAAAAAACATTACTTCTATTAACAGCATTGAACATGAAATCACTCCATGGATGGATATGGATTCAAACCGCTTGTACTTTTCGTCGCCATGGCATTATGGATATGGTGGATATGATGTATTTGAGTCCAACCTTTTGGATAAAATGCAATTTTCCAAACCCAAAAATTTGGGAAAACCTGTAAACAGTCCGGCTAATGATTTATATTATTTTAGGCAGGCAGATAGTGTATTCGTCTCCTCGAACCGCTTGGGAAGTAAATCGAAAAAAAACCCAACCTGTTGCAGTGACATCTATTTTGCGACCATTGAGCGGCCAATAAATATTCCCCCACCTCCAAGCAGCATACCGCCTGACAGTAATCGCATTGAATTTCCAGTGGCCTTATATTTCAGAAACGACTACCCCAATCCTAAATCGTATGCTAAAAAAAGTAACTTACCATACGACCTGCTTTATACTGATTATGTAAAGGCCCGGAAGGGGTATTTAGACAGTGTATTGGACAAAAATGGCTTGGCAACGTTCTTTACAAGTAAAGTTGATCGGGGCTATAACATCTTATTGAAATTGTACGACTCCGTTCGGAATGAATTAGCCAGAGGAAACTCCGTTCAATTATTTGCAAGGGGTTATGCAAGTCCATTAAATGTAACACAATACAATGTAAACCTTACACAACGAAGAATTTCTTCGGTTCAAAAATTCTTTTTGGATTATCAAAACGGCGAATTGAAAGAAATTTTGGATAAAAATAAATCCATTTCACTTGAAATTGTGGAGGTTCCTTTAGGAGAATTTGCGGCAAATCAAAATACA
>Ga0315905_10001114_pt1 | contig 29081 bp, 15 predicted proteins | sample LakEriMetagenome_5_FD_203522 | JGI IMG/M metagenome (GOLD analysis project Ga0315905, IMG submission 203522) | Freshwater fungal communities from buoy surface, Lake Erie, Ohio, United States - Buoy 4 MA121 | ecosystem: Environmental > Aquatic > Freshwater > Lake | place: USA: Lake Erie, Ohio...
GCCTCGTCCTTGTGGCATCTTCCCTTGTGGCGCAGAGTGCCCGCGATTGGTGGACGAGCGCACAAGGCATGCGGTTAAGGCGAAACTTACCCTCTTTCTCGGGTCGGTTTTTCGGCGGTGCTCAATTTTCGGCGGCGCAGGCCATCTCGTCGAGCCTAGGCCGCGCGATCAGCGTTTCGGCAACCTGCGCGAGCAGGCGTACATCGGGCACCTTGGCGAGTTCGCCCGCGACCTGATCGAGCGTCTGGCAGGCGGACAAGGTCGTTGCGCCGCCGCCGTAGCTGTTGCCGAGGATCGTGGCATAGCGATCGAAGCCGCCGCTGTGCGGATCGATCCCGTCGCCGCCGAGATAGTGGCGCAGCCGAGTGGCGGCCTGGCCGAACGGAGCCTGGTGCGCAATGACCATGTTTTCGTAAGTGCCGCGCATGTCATAGCCGATGCGGGCGCAGCGCAGCGAGACGACCATCATCATGGTCTCGAACTGGTGGATGCGCGCAGCGGTGGCGGTCTGGCGGTCGATGCAGGCGGCATGCGCAGGCGCGGCTAGCGCGACGCCGGTGAGCGCTGCCATCAGGGCGACGCAGGTGAGGCGGCGGCTCACTGGTTGGCTCCGCAGGTGCTGACGGGTGTGGTCATGATGTCCTCGAACTGGCCGGTGAGCTCGTCCTGGATCGAGCTGGTGGCATTGACGGTGCGGGCGAAATCCTTCGCTTCGGCGGCAATCGACGACTGGGCGCGCGTGTCGCCGCTGAGCTGATAGTTGTCGTAGAGCGTGCGAAGGCGGCGCACATATGCGGCGGCGACTTCGTTGTTGTGCTGCGCGATGGCCATGGCGGGCTGGTAGATCCCCTCCATGAAGGCGCCGCGCTGCTCGGCCGAGCAGAAGCTGCGCGGCACGGCGACTTCAGGCATGGACATGAGGCGCGGGCGGGTTGGCATCGCCATTTCCTCCCGCAGCCCATACTGGCTGCCGGGCGTCTCCTGCGAGGAGACAAGCTGGCCGAGCAGGATGCCCAGCGGAGAGATCTGGCGGCCAACATCGGGCATTTCGATCGAGACGGCGGCGGTGGAGGCGACGGCGCGCATGAAGCGGGCATTGGCGTTGGCGCTCGCCTGATGGCGGTTGCGGGCCGGGGCGAAGCTGGCGGCGGCATATTCGGCGCGCGGTGCAGCGGCAGGAAGGGGCACAGCGACGGGCCGTGGCGCGGGGGCGGGCAGGGGCGCAAGGGCGGGCAGGGGCGCAAGGGCGGCGGCGTAGACCGGAGCGGGCGTCGGAACCGGCGTAGTCTGCGCGGCGACCGCCGCCTCGAGTGCTTCGGCAGTGGGCAGCCTGACCGGCTCGGCACCGAGTGCGGCAAGCACTGTCGGCGGCGCGATGGGCGCCAGTGGCGGGGCGGCTTCGGCAGCGGCCGGGGCAAAGCTGGGCGCGGGCGTCGGCGCGGCGGGCGGGGCAAGTTTCGTTGCGGCCGGCTCCGCTGTCAGCGTGGCGAGGAGCTTTGCGCTGGCGACGGGCATGGTCTCGGCACTGGCGAGGAGATCCTGCGCCGCCTCTGGCGCCGGGGCGGCAGCGAAAGTCAGCACGGGCGGCGGCGTGGGGGCAGGTGGTGCGTCGAGAGCGACGGCCGGCGCGGCGACAACGGGAGGTGTCGCAGCCACGGCGGCAGCCCGCGCGGCGGCGGCGACAGCCTTGGCCGCGCGCACCGCGCGCATGACGCTTTCGGTATCGGAGACCGGTTCGGACGCGGCGGCAGTCGACGCCGCAAAAGCTGGCCCGGCCATGCTGATTCCGGCGCTGCATAGGCCTGTCAGCATTGCCTTCAAGAGATCGTTACGTGCCACGCGGCAGCTCCCGTTTCGGCAGGATCACTGGCCGCTTCCGGGGGTGGGGCGGCCGTGTAGACAGGTATGCCGGAGCATGGTGGAGATCGGTTCAACCGGGGGCTGCGTAGCTCTCCCTAATAGGCGGGTAAGGAGAGGGGGTGGCGCGGGGTCGTCCGGGCCTCGACATCGACCCGGTCAGGATGGTTTCAGGCGCCCGGATGATAGAAATCGTAGACCGCCTGCGCGACGGTCGCGCTGACCCCGGGAGCGCGCTGAAGGTCTTCGAGGCTGGCGGCGCGGACCTTGCTGGCGGTGCCGAAATGCAGAAGCAGCGCGCGCTTGCGGGCCGGGCCGATGCCGGGCACTTCGTCGAGCGGGCTCGCGGTGATCGCGCGGCTGCGTTTGGCGCGGTGCGCGCCGATGGCGAAGCGGTGGACTTCGTCACGCAGGCGCTGGAGATGGAACAGCACGGGCGAATTGACGGGAAGCATCTTCTCGCGCCCGTCCATGAAGTGGAACACCTCGCGCCCTTCACGTCCGTGGTGCGGGCCCTTGGCGATGCCGATAAGGGTGACATCCTCGATGCCCATGCCTTCCAAGGTCTCGCGCGCGGCAGAAAGCTGGCCCTTGCCGCCGTCGATCAGCACGAGATCGGGCCACATGCCAGCCTCGCGGTCCGGGTCGTCGTCCTGCGCTTTTGCAAAGCGGCGCTGGAACACTTCACGCATCATGCCGAAATCGTCGTTGGTCTGCGCGGTCTTGATGTTCCACTTGCGGTACTGGCCGGTGAGGAAACCCTCCGGCCCCGCCACGATCATCGCACCGAGGGCATGGGCGCCCTGCACGTGGGAGTTGTCGTAGACCTCGACGCGGCTTGGCGATTCGCCGAGTTCGAGGAACTCGGCCATTTCGCGCCAGGTGCGCGCCTTGGTGCCGCTTTCGGCCATGCGGCGTTCGAGTGCCTCGACCGCGTTGCGCTGGGCCTGCTCCATGAGGCGGCGGCGATCACCGCGCTGGGGGACCGAGACTTCGACCTTGCCGCCCGCCGCGCCGTGGAGCGCCTCGGCGAGAAGATCGGCTTCGGGCAGTTCACGGTCGACAAGGATCAGGCGTGGCGGGGGCACTTCCTCGTAGAACTGGGCGAGGAAACTGGTCATGACCTCGTGCTCTTCCAGCCCTTCGGTATGGCCAGGGAAGAAGGCGCGGTGGCCCCAGTTCTGGCCGCCGCGGATGAAGAAGGCCTGGATGCCGATCTGCCCGCCCTTGTTCGCCATGGCGAACACGTCCGCATTGCCTACGCCCTCTGCGTTCACCGCCTGGCTGCCCTGGATGAACGTCGCCGCGCGCAGGCGATCGCGCAGCATGGCCGCGCGCTCGAAATCGAGCGCTTCGGCTGCATCGATCATCTGCGCCTCGATCTCCTTTTGCACCGCGCCCGAGCGGCCGCCGAGGAAGTCCTTGGCCTGCCGGACCAGCTCCGCGTAGTCTTCCTCGCTGATGCGGTCGACGCAAGGCGCCGAGCAGCGTCTGATCTGGTAGAGCAGGCAGGGCCGATCGCGGCGCGACATGTAGCCGTCGTTGCAGCTGCGCAGCAGGAACAGCTTCTGCAGCGCGTTGATCGTGGTGTTGACCGAGCCGGCGCTGGCAAACGGGCCATAGTAGTTGCCCTTGGCGCGCCGCGCGCCGCGGTGCTTCTGGATGCGCGGGAAGGCGTGATCCGCGCGCAGGAGGATGAACGGGAACGATTTGTCGTCGCGCAGCAGGACGTTGTAGGGCGGGCGGTAGCGCTTGATCAGCTGTGCTTCGAGGAGGAGCGCCTCGGCCTCCGAATTGGTCGTCACGATGGTCATCGAGCGCGTCTGGCTGACCATGCGCTTGAGGCGCTGGGGCAGACGATCGACCTGTGTGTAATTCGCCACGCGGTTGCGGAGCGCGCGCGCCTTGCCGACATAGAGCACGTCGCCGCGCGCATCGTGCATGCGGTAGACCCCAGGCTTGGGTTTCAGCGTGGCGACGACCTCGCGGATCGCGGCGACCCCGCGCTCGATATCGGGCTGGTCCGAACCCCGTACCGTGTAGGTTGCCTTGTCCTCGTTGAAGCGCTCCGAGGCCTGCGGAAGCAGGGGCTCCGGCACTTGCGGGCCGGAGTGGTGATCAGGAGCGGGAGGAGGGGTGCGGCGCGCCATGGCAGGTCCGGGATAGCCCGTCGCTCGCGGGTTGGGGAGGGGCGGCGGGCAGATATCCCCGCGCGGCGGCCCGCCTGTTCGGTATGTAAGTAAATATTACTAGTATTTTCCCCATAATCGGTTAATCGGTTCGGGCGCATTCTGATTGATTATGACCGCCCCTCGCTCGAAGCCGACTATCCCGATATCCCGGATCACCGGACGCCGCACAAAAGCCCGCGTGCGGCTCTGTATTCCGGCGCAGGTCCTGCTGATACAGGGGCTCGAGAAGTGTATGCTCGATGACCTTTCTCAGTCCGGCGCGCGCGTGACGATGGCGGCGAAACTGCCGCCTCCGGGCGCAGGCGTGATCCTGCGCGCCAAGGGGCTGGAAGTCTTCGGCAATGTCGTCTGGTCGCAGGGCGCGCGGATCGGCATCCTGTTCGAGGAGCCGCTGTCGCTGCGCGACGTCGTCAGTCTGCGCCACTTCGCCGATGCCTATGTCGATCATGAGCGCGCGATCCAGCTCCGCAACGCACGCAATTTCGTACAAGGCTCTCCGCGGCTGAAGCGGTTCAGCTGAGTCGGGCGATCAGAACTGCTTGCGCAATTCGATGCTGAAGACGCGGCCCTCCGGATTGAGGTAGCCGCGCTGGTAGCGCAGCGGGGTGGCGCCGGTCTGGTCGGTGACCTTCTGGATCGCATCGAACAGGTTGTTCACGCCCAGCGCGACGCGGGTGCCCTTGAAGAACGGCGCGCGCCGCGTGAGCTTGCCCATCCGGCCGAGATCGATGAAGCTGCGCAGGTTGAATGTTGCCAGCGCGCCGAAATCGAGGCGCGATGCACCCGGGACCCCTGAGCCATCGACATGCGTGCCGCTGGCGTAGGTGCCTGACACACGCAGGCCAAAGCCGCGATAGAAGCCGCCGCCCTCCAGCGTGGCGCTGCTGCGGGCGATCCCCGCGCCCGAGAGCGCATCGCCGCCCAGCAGATCGAGCACGCGCCCGCCGGGGACGATCCGCGCGGTCTCATCGAGTTCCTGCGTATAGGCGAGGCTGAGGTTCCAGTGGCCGCGCCCGTCGCCGGTGGGGCCGCGACTGCCGCCGCCGGCTGGGCGAGCGCCGCCACCACCGCGGCCGCCATTTCCGCCCGGTCGCCGCATCCCGGCAAAGGCGCCGCGCCGCGCGTTGGGATCGGGCTTGCCGAAAGGTCCGCCGACATTGAGGCTGGCGCGCAGCCGCGAGCCGGTGGTTTCGGCAAACGTCACTGCGCGCTGGTCGACACTGACGATGCGGCCCGAGGCATCGCGGGTGACGCGGCCGGGAAAGGCGGCCTCGACATCGGGGGTGAGCAGGGGGAAGGCGTTCGTCGTGCCTTGCGAGCGATTGCGGAAATACTCGACCAGCAGCGCAGTTTCCTTGCCGATCGGCAAGTCCCAGTTCGCCGAAAGCTTGATGTCGCGCTGACGCTCCTTGACCAGCGCCGGATTGCCGCCGGTGATGACCGTGGCAAGGACGCTTGTCCCCAAGGTGAAATCGTAAAGCGCGATGCCCGTGGTCACGGTGACCGGCGCACCGAGATCTGCAAGGCCGGGTGCCTTCTGGCTTGTGATGTAGTTGGCGGCGAAGGTCAGTCTGGGGGTGATGCCCCAGGTGATCCCGGCGCCCCATGCAATGAGGCCGCCGAAGTCGGAGACGGTGTGCGCTTCGCCGTTGAGGTTGAGCGCAAGATCGCCAAGCTTGCCGCCGAACCCCTCGCGGCGGCTGGTGATCGGCAGATCGAGGCTGAAGCCCGCTTGTGCATCGCCGCGCTTGAGGTTGGCCGGTGCGCCGAGCTGGCGCGAATCCGAAGAGCGCAGACCGTTGTAGGCATACCCGGCCTTGAGCGTCAGCGCGGCCTGCCCGCCGGGCAGGCGCAGCGGCGAGCCGGTCACGGTGGCGAGCGTGGTCGCGCTTTCGGATCGGCTGCGCGCAATGCCCTGCGGCACGGGGAGGATCGCACCCGCCGGCAGGTTGCCGATGGGCGAGAGCGTGTCCTGATCGACAAGGGTCTGGAGGCCGGAAAGATCCGCGCGTGCGTCGATCGTGGTGGTGGTGGCGACATGGCTGCCGTCTGCCGTCCACGCGAGCTGCCAGACGCCGATGGGCAGGTTGAGCGTCGCGCCAGCCGAGACGGTATCGGCCACGGTGCGGCTGGCCAGCGGAGCGGGAAGCAGCGTGGCGCGCTGGGTCAGGCTGCCATCGGGCGCGGCGAGGATCACCGTGTTGAGCCCGTTGAGGCTGCGGTTGTCGTTGCGCTGGACGAAGCCGTTCAGCGTGAGCGAGGCGCCGGTGCCGAGCGATTTGGCCCAGGTGCCATTGAGCACCGCGCTGCGCGTATCGGCGAGGAGCGTGCGATAGTTGCCCTGTTCGGGATCGGTGGAGACATTGGCTGCGCCGCTGGCGGTCGGCTGGACGATGCCGCGCTCCGCCTCGGTCAGCGGTGAGCGGCGCTCGATCGTGGCGGTCACGTTCAGCCGGCTTGCCTTCTCGATGCGGGTGAGGGTCGCCTCCTCGCTGAGATCGCTGAAGCCGCCTGCGCCGGGGAGCTTCGCTTCGGTTTCGCTGCCAATGCTGCGAAACTTGTCCTTGAGGATGAAGTTGACGACGCGGCTGTCCGGCCGGAAGCCGTATTTGAGCGCGACTTCCTCGGGCAGGACTTCGACCCGAAGGATCGCCTCGGGCGGGATCGAGCGGATTTCGCGGAAGCTGGCGATGCGCAGGCCGTTGAGCAACACCGCGGGCGCGCCATCGCTGCGGCCGCGTCCGGAGCCCGTCTGCGGGGCGAGCGCGGCGAGCAGCGACTGGAGCGAGCCTGCGCCATAGGCGGCAATGTCGTCTTCGCTGAGCGTGATGACCGGCGGCACCGCAGTTTCCACTTCGCCGCGCAGGCGGGGCGCGACAACAACGATGTCGCCGTCGGGATCTGGCGTTTCGAGCTCGGACGCCGGTGCCGCGTCGGGCGTGGCTGCGGCCTGAAGCGGCGTCAGCGCGAGCAGGGCCAAGGCTACGGCGCGGTCTGGCAGTACCATCGCTCAAGTTCCCGTTGGCGGGCCGGGCAGTGCTGCCCGGCGCAAGGTTGCTGCCCCCGTGCCGCTGGTAGGGCGGGGGATGCGCGTCCGACAATGTCCCTTTCGTATCAATTTGTCGCAGCGCAGCAAACGGCTTCGCGCTTTCCTTTTGCGCCGCAAGTCGCTATGCGCGCCGCCCATGGGCGCTTTCGCGCCCGCGATGCGTGCAATTATCACCCACGAAAAGGCAATCGACCCCGCCTATGGCGAAAGAAGAACTCCTCGAGATGCGCGGCCAGGTGGTCGAACTCCTGCCCAACGCGATGTTTCGCGTGAAGCTTGAGAACGAACACGAGATCCTTGGCCATACCGCCGGCAAGATGCGCAAGAACCGTATTCGGGTGCTGGTGGGCGATGAGGTTCTGGTCGAGCTGACGCCCTATGATCTGACCAAGGGCCGCATCACCTACCGCTTCATGCCCGGTCGTTCAGGGCCCGGCCAGTTCTAGGCCGTCCTGACGTAATGGCGGCGGTGTAATGGCCGTGCCATCAGCATCGGAAACTGCGGAACTCGTCCTGGCTTCGGCCAGCCCGCGCCGCCGGGAGCTGCTGGCGAGGCTTGGCCTTGCCGCACCGCGCGTTCTCGCTACCGATATCGACGAGAGCCCCCTGCCCGGCGAAGTGCCGCGCGCCCACGCCGCGCGCCTCGCAGCGGGCAAGGCGCGCGCGGCGGCCGCGCAGGCGCCGGGGGCAGTGATCCTTGCCGGCGACACTGTTGTGGGCGTCGGACGGCGCATCCTGCCCAAGGCCGAGGACGAAGCGACAGCCCGCCGCTGCCTCGGGCTGCTTTCGGGGCGGCGCCACCGGGTGTTCTCGGCAATCGCCGTGCTGACGCCTGACGGAAAGCTGCGCGAGGCGATGAGCGAGACGATTGTCCGCTTCAAACGGCTCGAGCCGGCCGAGATCGAGGCCTACATTGCCGGAGGAGAATGGCACGGCAAGGCGGGCGGCTATGCCATCCAGGGCAGCGCGGAGGGGTTCTGCACCTGGCTATCGGGGAGCCATTCGGGCGTCGTCGGCCTGCCGCTGTTCGAGACGCGCCGCCTGTTGCGGGCGGCAGGCGTGAAGATCGCCTGACATGCAGGAGTGGCTCGTCGAGGAAGGTATCGGCGAGGAGCGTGCGGTCCTCGTAGAGCGGGGCGAGATCGTGGCGGCGCGCGTTGTCTGGGATGAGCCGTGGCGCACGGGCGCTATCGTCGAGGCGCGGCTCGGCGCGCGCATTCCCGGCACCCGCCGCGCCGTGGTGCGCCTGCCCGATGGCAGCGAGTCGCTGGGCGAGGGCTTCGATCCGGGACTGACCGAGGGACGCGGCGTGATGGTGCGCGTAACGCGCTCCGTGATTGCCGAAAAGGGCCGCGCCAAGCTGCCGCAAGTCCGCCCCGCTGCGCCGGGAGACGCGCCGCGCGCGGCGCCGTCGCTGCGGGAAGAGCTTGCTGCCGGGCCGCATCCGGTACGCGTGGTGCCGGTGCATGGGCACGCATTTGCCGAGGCGGGGTGGGACGATCTCGTGGCCGAGGCGCTGGCCGGTGAAGTGGCCTTTGCCGGTGGCGCGCTTGTGATCAGCCCGACACCGGCGATGACCCTGATCGACATCGATGGCCCGCCGCCGCTGCCCGCGCTGGCCCTGTCGGCAGTGCCCGCGATTGCAGCCGCCCTGCGGCGTTTCGATATCGGCGGGTCGGTGGGGATCGATTTTCCCTCGCTCGCCGAGAAGGCCCAGCGCCGGGCCGTGGACGAGGCGCTGGGCACCGCGCTCGCCAACGCGGACTGGCAGGGCGAGCGCACCGGGATGAACGGTTTCGGCTTCGTCCAGCTCGTCGCGCGGCTTGAGCGGCCTTCGCTGATCGCGCGGTTTGCACGGGCGCCGGCGGCGGCTGCCGCGCGCCGCCTGCTGCGTCTTGCCGAGCGGGTGACGGGGCCGGGCACGCTGCTGCTCACCGCGCACCCCGCCGTGCGCCGTGCGATGCGCGGCGAGTGGGAAGCCGAGCTTGCCCGCCGCACCGGCCGCCGCATCCAGTGGCACGAGGACGCGGGGCTTGCGCTTGGCGCGACCTTCGCGCAGGCGGTTGCAGCATGAGCCAGCCTTCCGTCCCTGTTCGCCGCTGCCCGATATGCCGCAAGCCGCGCGTTGCCGACTACGCGCCGTTCTGCTCATCGCGCTGCCGCGACCGCGACCTCGTCAACTGGCTGGAGGAAGGCTACACCCTGCCCGGCCCGGTGGTGGACCCCGAAGGCGATCCCGAGGTCGAGATTTAGGCAACTGGGGGCTGGACAAGGGCCCGTGCCTTCGCCATAGGCGCGCTTCCTACGCGCGGACGAGCCATGTCGGCCCTCCGCGACGGCGATGCCCGGGTAGCTCAGTTGGTAGAGCACGTGACTGAAAATCACGGTGTCGGCGGTTCGACTCCGTCCCCGGGCACCATCGCCTTATTCGCCAAACCCCGCCAAAGCTCCACACGGCTCGATATCGGCAAGCCGGTGCCAGCATGCCGATCCTGCCGAGGGGGCCTTTGACGGCCATGCCGTGTTCAGCGCTGGTTGCCGAGCCAGCGTGCGACCTGGGGCAATCTGCGGATGGCGATCCGATCGATCAAGGCCATCAGCAGAAGCGACAGAAGCAGCAGGGGCAGAAATAGTGAGAAACAAATCAGCAATGCGACGATCACCCTGATTTGATTCTCCGGCGGAATCGGCGGGGCGCCCAATGTGCCGCCGGGGCGCCTGCGCCACCACATGACGATGCCACTGATCGCCAGTGTCATCAGGGCAATGGCGGTCAGCACCCCGACCAATTGGTTGATGGCTCCAAGCAACTGCCCTTCGTGCCAGGCAATGGCATAGTTGATGACGCGATCGATCACATGCTTGTCGCTGAAATCGGATCTGCCAATCTCTGCACCGGTGTTGGGATCATATTGCACCGTGCGGATCAGCGGGCGGTTCTGTGACTCGCTTGTCAGTTTCCACACATTGCCGTTTGGCGGGCCGAAACGAGCCGGGGCGAGTGGTGGCTGGATGATGGCCGGAAACGGTATTCTTTCCGCCTTCGCCTTTTCCACGATTGCGGAAAGGGTGACCGAGGACGTCGGCGCTTTCATGGCATGATGCGCCATCATCGCGTTGTGATCATGGGCTGCATGCAGATCGATGCCGCCCTTCCAGGTCTGCGGGCCGCTGTTCCAACCCATTTCACTGCGAACCCAGCGGAAGCCGGTGGCCCAGCCATCGGTCCAGGGGAGGCCGCTGAACAGCAGCACGAGGGCAAGACCCGCGACCCAGAAACCCGTTACGGCATGAAGGTCTCGCCAGAACATCCGTCGGCCCATGCCAAGACGGGGCCAAAGGACGCCTGCCGCCCCGCGCCCGCGCGGCCACCACAGATACAGACCGCTGAGGATCATGATGATCGCCCAGCTGGCTGCCAGCTCGACGAGCAGGCCGCCGGGCAATCCCATCATCAGGGAACCATGCAGTCGGGCGATTGTCGGGGTGATGCGGGTTTCGGGATCAACGGTTGCCAGAACCTTGCCCTGCGGGGAGACGACGAGTTCGAGCGCGTCTCGGGCCGGCGTCGTCAGCTTGACGATGGCGGCGTCGCCCTCGTTCTCGGGGATTCTGTAGGCGTTGAATGCGGCTCCGGGCACCGCGGCCAAGGCAGCACGCACCTGGGCGTCGGCAGAGACGGCATGTGCGCTGGAAAGACCGCGCCAGTCCCGTTCCTCCCATCTGTCGATCTGAGGCTTGAACAGGTAGATGGCGCCTGTCAGCGACAGCAGCAGAATGAAAGGCACCACGAAGAGGCCGGCATAGAAATGCCAGCGCCACACGGTGCGGTAAAGCGCGGTCCGATCCATCGTCGTCTCCGATCAGAAGCGAGCGCGAACGCCGGCAGACAAGGCGCGGCGTTCGACAGGGTAGTAAATGACCGAGGCCGGCGTGGCCTTGATGGTCGCGGAGATATCGCCAATGGCCTTCTTGCCCGTGATGTTGCGGGCATCGACGAAGAGATCGATCCCGTCACGGACGGTCGCTCCGGCGGTCAGGCTTAGAAGGGCGTAACCGGGTGTGCGGGCGGTGTTGCTGTAATCGGCCCAGGCACCCTGGGGCACCCATTCCAGACTGGGCGCAAGGTGCAAGCTGTCTGTCCCGACCCGCAGCTCGCCGCGGTAGCTGTGGCGCGGAATGACGGGCAGCCGGTTGTTGCCGTATTGCGCATCGCTGCGGAAGCGGAAATCGGCATACTGGTAGACCTGGCGCAGGCGCAGCCAGCTGGCGATCTGGAGCGAAAGGGCCGCCTCGACGCCCTGGTGCCGCGTCTTCCCGGCATTGAAGGTCGATGCCGGGATATCCGGACCGACATTGAACTGGAGCAGCTCGCCCTTGATGTCTGCGCGGTAGAAGGCGATGTCCCAGCTTGCGATGCCGGACTTGCCGCGCGTACCCAGCTCCATCGTCCATGCGCGCTGCGCCGAGATGGGGACGAATTGGGAAACCTGCGCCAGTTCGATGAAGCCGGGGAACTCGGCAGACCTGCTGTAGTTGGCGAAGACCTGAATGTCGGGGTTCACATCATAGAGCAGGCCGAGCTTCGGCGAGAACTGATCGAACGACGCGCGCCCCGAGACATCGCGGTTGCCCCCGGCGAAGCTGTTGAACGTTTCATGCTGCCGCCGGAACCCGTTGGCGTAGACGCCGCCTGCGATCACCGTCAGCTTGTCTGCCGGATGGTAGCGCAGTTCGCCATAGAGCGACGAGGTGCGGGCCTTCTGGTCTGCCGCGAAGGTCAGGGCGCCGCGCGTGCCGTTGACGTTGACGAAGCGCCTGGCATCGACTTTGCCGTGCCGGGTCTCTCCGCCGAGGGTCAGTTCCAGCGGGCCGGCGGCATAGTTGGCGCGGAAGAAAGCGCCGATGTCATCCGACTTCTGGTCGACGACCTGAAAGATCGGGTGGAACAGCTCCTTGTGATTGTAGAAGACGCCCAGATTGACGGTGAGCTTGCCCAGATCGAGGGTCGTGCGGTTTTGCAGGCGAACTGAATTGATGTTGCGCTGCTGATCGCCGAAGAAATTGCCGGTCCTGGGCAGCGTGAGTGCCGTGGTCTGGTTCAGGGCGCCGGGCAGTTCCTGATCTATGGCGTTGTAGCTGGCATAGAGGCGGGTGCTGACGACGTCGGACAGCTTGAAACCCAGATTGCCATGAATGCGCACCGAATGCCGTTTGGCATGGTCGCGATCGCCGTTCGAGGTGTCCGCGCTCGCGGCCAGCCACCCGTCGGTGCGGTCGCTGGCGAAACCGCCTGAGACCAGCAGCCGGGCCGTTTCGAAGCTTCCGCCATCGAGCCTTGAATAGATGCCGGGCGCTGTGCGGCCCGTGGGCGTTACCCCGTTGATCGCACCGCCCAGCGTGCCCGAGCCGAAGCGGAGCGCATTGGCGCCGCGGTACACTTCGAGATGGTCGAAGAAGGTAGGCTCCAGTTCCTGGAAATCGCCGTTGTCGTCGGCCAGGTTGATCGGGATACCGTCCTGCAGCAGCGTCAGGCCGCGCATGTGGAAGCCGCGCGACAGGCCCGATCCACGGATGGAGATCCGGATTTCCTGCCCGAAACGCGGCTGGACGTAGACGCCGGGCGTGTAGCCCAGCGTATCACGCAGCGAGACCAGCGATTTGTCGGCATAGTCTTCATGGGTCACGACGGATGCACCGCCAGCGGTGCGCCGGGCCTGTGCCTCCGCCAGATCGGACTGCGTATTCGCGACGACAATGATCGTGCGGCCTTCGGCCTCGGCTTCATCGGCCAGCGCAGGGGTGGCAATCGCCGCAGCGGCGAGAGCGAGAATGGTTGTCTTCATAGTCAGGGTTTCTTCAACAGGCATTCAATGCCGCTGCCTTGGCAGCTGGCGTCGAATGTGCGGCGCGTTGGCGCACGCATCGGAATATCCAAGGGTTTCGTGCGTGATGGCACACGAACCGTAAGTCGGGAGCGGCATGGCGCGCGGCGGCTTGCCGGAGAGACAAGGCGCTACTTAAGTCACCATCGATCAGGGCGATGGATGGCGCTTGGCGCTGCAATTCCCGAGCGGCGCGAGCCGCTGCAGGCGCAGGGCAATGCCGGAATGGTCAGGTCAGCGATGGCGGTCCGCGCAGCGGCGGGCGCAGATAGAGCGCGCGTCTTGCTGCAGGGACAGGCGAGGGCGCAAAGCCAAGCGCGATGATGAAGGCGAGCGCCAGCGCCAGCAGCGCAGGATCGGCACCCGTCAACGCGGCCATTGATATGCCCGAGTAGGGGCATTCGGCCTTGTCCTGCTTGAGGCCCGATCCGCCACTGCCATCCTTCATGGGGATCGCGATCTGCTTGATCGCGTGATCGGACATTGCGTCATTACAGATCTGGACGGTCAGGGCCTTGCCTTCCTGGCCGATCATGTAACCGGCTGGAACCAGCGTCTTCATGCACAGCGCGGCCGCGACCAGAAGCATGGCCAGAGAGCGATGTCGCAAGAAGAAGGCTCGTAACGAATCCATCTGACGGGCCACTAGAGCCAAATCAGACACGTGTCATCGGTTCTGCGGTGTACTGCGATGAAGTTGCCCTTCTTGTTTCATTACGGAACATTCCGGCCAAAGACGCATCGTGAGACCGGGGCAAACGCCGGTTGGCCTCGGCGCCAGACGCACACCTGAAGCCATGAACCACGCGGGATCTCCGGTGACTGAAGCGCTGCAAATGCGCGCTTGAGCACCACCCTCCAGGGGGAGTGCGATCAACGCATGCGAGGGATCCAGGCGCGTTTTCAATCGGTGCTGTCTCGCGGGGCCGCCAGCAGTCAGTTGTCCCGCACCCTCCAGATGAAGGGCGCCGACATCTTCAGCAACAATTACTCACAAAGCAGCAATGTACGGTTCAAGCGGGATTCTCCGTCCAGCACTTCGGTGCGCCTGGAGGACGCGACCGTGATCAACGAAGCGGCATAATTGGGGTTTTCAAAATGACGACGAATATCTGGGGTTCGGATGCACAGGCGCCGTTGATTCTTGCGTCTGGCCTTCCCCCTGCAGGACAAGCCCTGTTCGATGCCGCTGACAGCGGCGGCGCTCAGGTCGGCGTGATTTCCTACAAGAACGGGCTGGCTTCGGTTGCTTTCTTTGACCACATGGGCGTGTCGGATGCCGCCCGCCCGTCTGCAGTGCTGGCAACGGACGGTGCTTCGCTTGCCGAGGTGGCCATCACCGCTTCGGGCATTCTGGGTTACGGTGCGGGCTGGATCGAAGCCGGCTCCAACGTAATCAAGGCGCAGTATTTCGGCGCTGTCGGCGCATTTGGTACGCCGCTCACCCTGGGCACCGGCCACGGGCTCGACATGGCCGGCTATGCGATCAACGATGCGGCCCAGAAGAGGCCGGCCGTGGACGGGTTCGTCGCAACGTGGATCGGCACCGACGGCAATGTCTACTTCCAGCGCGCCGCCGTCCATCTGAACAACAAGGTCGATTCGATCGGCAATCTCGCGGCAGGCGGTCTCGACGGGATCCCCGGAAGCAGGCCAGTCGGAGCCACAGCAGGCCCCAACACGGACAACGACGCGGCCATCAAGCTTACCACGAATGGTCTTGCTTCCGAGACTTCGGTAACGGTCACCCACAGCGGCGAAATCATCCTTGCCTGGACCGAGCGCGGCCAGACCGGTGACACGCTCCGCTTCAAGGTCATGAACGTCGACGGGACCGAGAACTTCGCGGCGACCCTGCCGACAACCCTTCCGGCCGGTGCCCATGTCGATACGGTGTGGCTCGCGGGTGGTGGTTTCGTCATTTCCTGGAACACTGCCGATTCGATTCAGGGCATCGTGTTCAACACGCTTGGCGGCGCAGTCCCCGGCTTCGGCGCGGTCTTTACCTCGACTGGTACGACCGCGCTGCACAACTTTGCGCCCGGCACCTTCAACGGCGATTTCTCGCTGGGCAACATGATCGACACGATCGGCGGCTTCACGGTGGCGTTCACCGATGGCTCGTCGCTCAAGGAGCAGAGCTTCAACAGCCTTGGCGGCCTGCTCGACCCCGCGCAGACGCAGCCGATCACGCTGGGCACGGTCGATCCTGCCACCTCGCTCGCCTCTGCGGCTCTGGCCGGGGACCGGGTCATGGTCGTGTCCGAGTCGATCGACGGCACGGTTGGTGCCACCATCGTCGATCCGCGCGCGCTGCCGATCGGCACGCCGATCGTGCTCAACGGCCCCGGTCTGACCATCAACGGCATCGACACGCCGCTCAGGGCCATTCCCGATGTGCTGGTCGGCACCATCGGCAATGACACGATGAACGGCGGCGCGGGTGATGACATTGTCGCCGGTGCGCTCGGCAACGACCGCCTTATTGCCAGTGTTGGCAACGATTCGATCGACGGCGGCGGCGGGGTGGATACGCTCGTGCTGTCCGGCCAGCAGTCCGACTATACCATCATCAATCTTGGCGGGACGCTGTTCCAGATCACGGACCACCGCGCGATCACGAACAACGACGGCGTCGATATCGTTCGCAATGTCGAAGCATTCGAATTTGCGGGGCCGACGGTGTTCGCTCCCAGAGTGACAGTTGCCTCGTCGACCTTTGGCGGGCTGATGAGCACGGTGAACCCCACCGCCTGGGGCCTGAGCGATGCAGACGCCGATGTGCTGCCTTCGGCGACCCGCACGCCCGATGTCGATGGTTTTATTGTCAACGACGGGGCCGATCGCGCTGGTACGCAGACCGCCCCGGTCGTTTCGGACAGCATCGGCGAATTCGTCTCGATCCTGTGGGAAGACCACACCGGCGGCGGCTCGAAGATCCGTGGCAATTTCTATGCTGTGGAAGGTGGTCCGGACAAGGAGACCCCGCTGACCGGCACGTTCAACATCGGCGATGGTGTCGGTTACGAATTCAACGCCCGCGTTGCGTCCGGGGCGGCCAACTCCGGTTGGGGCGTGGTTTACTCGGAAACGGTTAACGCAACCACCGAGACGCTTAAGACCAATTTCTTCGGCCTTAACCTTACCGGCAACGAGCAGGCGGTGGATGCCAGCGGCCTGCACCAGCATTCCGCCTCTGTCTTCGGCTCATATCTCGATCACCGATTCAACCCGGTGACCCAGCAGATCGACGGGCCTGCGGTCATCCTGCCGGCGGGCATGAACGACGGCTACAACGTGATCTACGTTGAAGGTGGTCAGGTCGGCGACACCTATGGTGCCATCCGGCTGCAGCGTTTCGAGGTCAATCTCGACGCGCTCGGCCAGCCCGGTCCGGCCCGTGCGGCCGGACGTGATGGTCTGGCTGGTGTCGGCAGCGACGCGGCCTTCACCCTTGCTGCTTCGGGGCGTGATCCCTCGATCACCGGCCTGCATACGTTCGAGACCATCGCGGTGTGGATCGAGAAGGATGCCAACGGGGTCGAGCATGTCGTCGGCACGGCGCTGGACGATCTGGCCCAGCCGATCGGTATCGATCTGAGCAACATCTCCGGCACCGATGTCATCGCGGCAGGGTCCAAGGTGATGATCGCGCAGGCGCAGGCGGTGAACGCGGCGGTGGTGTGGGTTGCCGATGTCGGCACCAATGGCAATCACGTGTACGAACTGCATGCGACCATGATCTCGTCGCCCGGCGCGGGCCTTGATGGCCAGGGCTTCGGGCTGCTGAAGCCGGCGGAAACGTTCAACCTGATGACCTTGCCTGCGGGCGTGGACCTTGCCTCGATCAAGGTTTCGGGCATCAGCGGCGAAGGCAGCGCCGATATCATCGTGCAGTGGGATGGAACCACGGCTGGCGATACCAATGTGTTCGCCCGCCACTTCGGCACCATCCTTGATCCCGTGTCCGGGATCGCTCTGACCATTTCGCCGATCGGCAACACGATCCAGCTCAATGCCAACAGCCAGGGCGCGCAATCGCACAATGGCGTGGCAGGGCTCCTCGGCGACCGCTTCATCTCGGTCTGGCAGGACAGCAACGCCGACGTTACCGGCGGCAATGGCACCGACATCGTTGCCCAGATCTACGACACCCGCGCACCAAGCCAGCGCATCGTCGGCGATTTCGTGACCCCGACGGGCCGGATTGCACCCCGGCCCGATATCCTCATCGGCACCAATGGCAACGACTTCATTCTGGGCGATATCCTCGACAACGATGGCGCTGCCGACTGGATCTTCGCCGGCATGGGCGATGACACGATGCAGGGCGGCCCGAGCGATGTCGGCGTTCGCAGCGAGATTCTGGATGGTGGCGTCGGCCTCGATACGGCTGTCTATACCGGCAAGCTTGCGGACTACGAGATCACCGCGATCTTCGACAACGATCGGGGCGCCGGTTTCCAGATCGTCGACCTCCGGCCGACGCAGGATGGCAACAACAACCTGTTGCAGAATGACGGGACCGACTTCGTCTACAACGTCGAACGGCTCGCCTTTGCGGATCAGACGCTCGATGTTGCGACCGATGTCTACAACCCGCCGCTGCCGGGTGCTCTGGCAGGCTGGGACGGTACGCCCAATGCCTGGTCGCTGACCGACACGACGCAGTACAAGCTGCAGACGCTGGCCACCGGCGAAGCGGTGCAGAGCCAGATTGCGGTGACCAGCCTGCAGGACGATTCTGCAATGGTTTGGGTGGAAGGCACGGCTGGCGCTGCCGCTCATTCGGTGATGGCCGAGCGGTTCCTCGTGACCGGCGTGGTCGACCCGCTCTGGCAGGGTCCGGGCGCGGCGGCTGCCGGTCCGATCGAGATGACCGACGGCAATTTCGCGGCCAATACGGTGGGCAATCCGACCGTGACCAGTGCTGGCCTGCTCGGCGTGCTGGCGGCCTGGGAATCCACCACGGTTGGCGGTGAAACCAGCATCCACATGCGCCTTGGCAGCCCGAACAGCGGCACCCCGTTCAATCCGGGCGCCGGCTTCCCGGCCTATGGTTTTGCCGGCGGCGAACTGGTGGTTCCCGGCTCGGCCGGCGGGCATTCGCCTTCCGTGCATGGCTATGAAATCGTCAACGCGGCGAATGACTCTGTCGAGATCGGCTTCCACGTGGCGTTTGTCGATGCCAACGGCCATGTGTGCCTGGCGCGCTATGAAATTCCGGTGTTCGATATCGATCCGGCGACCGGCGCCCTCGGTGACCCGGCGCTGCCGGTGAATTTCGGTATTGGCGCTCAGACCCAGCCGATCCTGATCGGTGCGGATGGCATCCGCGATCACGATCCGGTGACCAACGCGCTGATCGATGATCCGGCGGGGGCGATCGTCCTTGAGCAGGGGACAGCGCCGACGTTGACCTCGTTGCACAACGGCGAACTGGTGGTGGGCTATGTCAGCGCCGCCGGCCAATACACCGTCACGCGCTTTGACGTGACGCACACGGCCGAGAGCCGCGATACGACGACCTTTGTCTCCGACAAGATCACTTATGTGGCAGGGCCAGCCGACACGCTTGGGGCGAATGTCCTTTCCGGTCAGGTCGTGAGCCAGATGAACGGCAGCTATGGCGCCTTCTGGACGGAAGACGACGGCGCGGGCGGCGTGGTGCTCAAGGGCGATGTATACGCCTCGGGCGGTGCGACATGGCATCCGAGCGGTACGCTGGTGCTGCAGACGGGCCTTCCGGCCGGTGTTGATGTCACGGTCGTTTCGACCGGGCTCGATCCGACCGGCCTGGAAAAGGGCTTCGTTGCGCTGTGGCAGACCGGCGGGCATATCTCTGGCCAGAGCTTCGATATGGCCGGTGCCAAGGTCGGTCTGGTCTTCCAGGTCGATGATCCGAACGGCGTTGCCCACGGCGGCCTTTCGGCTGCGGGCATCGACAACGGTCTGATCCTCGTCGGCCACGAGCTGGCCGCGAACAACGGCGATGTGGGGTACAGCTACCTCGATACGCGTCAGCCGGGTGCGGAAGTACTTGGGCCCGGGCCCCTTCGCAGCATTGCGGTTGGCACTGTCGGCGATGACGCCATGGACGGGCGTGACGGCAACGACCAGCTGTTCGGCGGTCTGGGCAATGACGTCATCACGCTGGGCGATGGCTCGGACCTTGGTGATGGCGGTGCAGGCAACGACATCATCCTCGGCGGTTCCGGTCAGGACGAGCTCGTGGGCGGTCTCGGCAACGACTTGCTCATGGTTGGCAACAGCGGCCCCGCCGATGTTCGCAAGGACGCGGCTCTGGTCGCCGGTCTGACTGCCGCTCTGCCTGCAAACGCGCTGAGCGCGGCGATTATTGCAAGCGATGGCGGTGCGGACATCGTGTCCGGTGGTCTCGGGGTTGATACCCTGTCGTTCCGTCAGGAAAACGGCGCGGTGCGTGTCGATCTCGCCAGCGGCCTCGTCTACCGGCCCGGCGCCGGTGCGGCGACCGTCAACTTCACCGACAACGGCACGACGGCCAGCTATTCGCTGACGGCGGCCGTGGGTGAAATCGTGCTGGATGCGGCCGGTACGCCGATCTTCCAGTTCACGAACGACATCGAGCGCGTAGAAGGCGGCAGGGGCGCAGACGTGCTGCTCGGCAATGCCGGCAACAACGTGATCTATGGCGGCGGCGGCAACGACTTCATCGACGGCCGCGCGGGAACGCAGGATATCGGCGTGTTCGCGGGTGCCGCCTCGGGCTATACCGTGGCTCGTACGCCGAACGGCATTTCGGTGACGCACACCATTCCGGCAACGGCAACCAGCCTTGCCCGGACCGAGACCGTTACCCTCAACAATGTCGAGTTCGTGCAGTTCGGTGATCGCCGTATCGCGGCGGTCGATGTGCAGCCGGGCGCAGCGGTCTCCGCGGCTTCGCTGGCCAACCGCAACCCCGGGCCGACGCTGACCAACGATAGCGCGACCCTGGCCGAAGACACCGCGGTCAAGATCAACGCGACCGCCAACGACGCGGCCAACGAGTTCGCCCCGCAGGCGGTATTCATCACGGCGATCAACGGTCAGGCGATCACGGCCGGCGGTCCGGCGGTTGCCGTCACCAATGGCAGCGTGACGCTGGGCCTTGATGGCCAGCTGAGCTTCACGCCGGCGGCGAACTACTTCGGGACGGCCAGCTTCACCTATTCGGCGCAAGACGGCGGCGGGGTGAGCGCAACAGCGACGGTGCAGCTGACCATCACACCGGTGGCCGATACGCCGACCGCCGTTGCTGACACTTACGATGTGTTCCTGGGCACTGCGACGCAGCTCAACCTGCTGGCCAACGACATCAACCCGGATGCTCCGTTGTCCACGCTCGCCATCGGCGGGCTGGACACCACCGGACTTGCCGGAACGGCCACCAGCAACGGCACTGCCATCACCTTTACCGGCGATGTGGTGGGTACGACCACGCTGACCTATACGGCCACGAACGGTCTCGAGAGCACGCCGGTTACCGTGACGATCCGGGTTCTGGCCCAGAACGACACTCCGACGCTTGTCGGTGACCTCAATGCGACGGTCTCCGAAGGGGCGCGCGTGACCCTGACGTCGGCCGACATCGGCTATACCGATCTGGACGCTGCGGACATCCTCGTCTTCACCGTTTCGGGTGCGACCAATGGTGCGGTGCAAGTGAACGGGGTGGATGCCACCACCTTCACCATGGCCGATGTGACCGCCGGGCTGGTTTCGTTCCTGCACGACGGTTCGGAAACGCTTGCCGCCAGCTTCTCGATGGTGGTGACGGACGGCAAGGTCGTGACCGCGCCGGCGACAGTCCAACTGGCCGTGACGGCCGTGAATGACGCTCCGGTCCTGACCGGCGCGGTGGCCAATGCAACTTATGTCGAGAATGCCAATGCGCTCGCCATTGCCCCGGCGCTGCTGCTGACCGATGTGGACAGCGCGCGGATGACGGGCGCTACGGTGACCATTTCGGGCGCCCTTGCGGAAGATGTGCTGACCTTCACGGCGCGCACGGGCATCACCGGCAGCTACGCGGCAGGCACCCTGACGCTGAGCGGTTCGGCAACAGTTGCTGCCTATCAAGCGGTCCTGCGCTCGGTGGCCTACAGCAATACCTCGGACCGGCCCAACACGGCGCCGCGCACGATCACGTTCACCGTCAACGACGCTGGTGCGGTCAACGCAACCGCGACTGCCTCGACCACCGTGGCGGTGCAGTCGGTCAACGATCTGGCGACCGGCACTGTCTCGATCGGCTCGGTGACCACGGGGGCGAGCTCTGTTCTTCTGGCGGCCACCGGCAACCTGCAGGATGTCGATCTGGTCAACACGGCGGTGGTGCCGGCCTATGTCTGGCAATCGAGCGCGACACTGGGCGGTATCTATACCAACGTCGCGGCCAGCGCGACGTCTGTCCTCACGGTGAACGTTGCGACCGTGACACCTGCAGCCGTGACCTACTATCAGGTTCGCGCAACCTACACGGATCCCTTTGGCACCAACATTGTCACGTCCACGGATCGCGCCGTGGTCGGTACGGCTGCAGCCAACACGATCTCGACGGCAGGCGTGAAGTTCCTTGTCGCCATGGGGGGTAACGATACCATCACCTACGTATCGACGTCGTTGGCCGGCTTGATCATCGATGGCGGGGCAGGGACCGATACAGTGAACATCGGCGCGGGAACCGCAACGTTCGGGCCTGCTGGCAATCCCACACTGGTCGGGGTTGAAGCGGTAAGCGCCGCGGCCCTGCTGACGGGTATCAACCTGGACCTGTCCAGCCAGACCGAGGCATTCACGATCACCGGTGGTGGCGGGAATGACACGATCCGCGGCGGGACCGGCGCGGATTCGATCAATGGCGGTGGTGGCAATGATCTGATCATTGCGGCCAACGGTGACGGCAACGACACCGTGAACGGCGGTGCGGGTGTCGATACCCTCGATTACTCGGCCACCACGGGCGCGCTGACCATCAATCTGGCGCTGTTGAGAGGTCAGGTCACCGGTTCCCTTGCCGGAACCGACACGGTGACTGCGGTTGAGAACTTCATCACGGGGGCCGCGAATGACACAATTACCGGCGACGCTGCTGCCAACAGCCTCACGGGCGGTGCCGGTGACGACATCATCCGCGGGGGAGCGGGCAACGATGCGCTGCTGGGCGGCCTCGGCAATGATCGGCTCTTCGGCAACGCCGGGACCGATACTCTCACCGGGGGCGCGGGTGCGGATCGCTTTGTCTTCGATGCAGCGGTCACGGCCAGCGCAGATGTCATAAACGACTTCGAAGTGGGCGCGGTTGGTGCGCGGATCGACCAGATTGAGATCTCGCGGACTGCTTTCGGGGTCCCGGCCGGCACGGTTGCCACCGGTGCCTGGCTGTCGCTGAACGGAACCTTCACCACGGCCAACCAGCGGATCGCGTACAATCCCGTGACCGGCTCGCTCGATTACGACAGCAACGGCAGCGCCGGCGGCGGCACCCGCTTCCAGATCGGCATTGTCGATATCAACAACAACCCGGCGCAGCATCCGACGCTGGCTCTGGATCACTTCATCCTGATCTAGCCGCTGCGCCTTGCCAGATGCCTGTGCAGGTTGGTCCCGGCACAGGCATCTGAGTGATCGGCACCCAGTGCGATTGTTCCACCAGTCGCTCGGCCTGATCTCCTGACGTAAAATCAATCAAAGATGCCAGATAAGCGGCTGCCGAGCCGATAATTAAATAAAAAATAGATCTATAATTGGAATTGCCCCAAAATCGGCAAATTAATTCGAAAAAATATTTAAATTTCGTGGGTTTTTGGCCCGGTTATTTTTGCGATGCCAATTCGATTATGGCGATTCAATTGGCAAAAATTTGGGGTGTGTCATGATAAATTTTCTGAATCTTACAGAAAATGATATCACGTTTATCAAAGCGCAGCTCGATCTGCCTAATAACGTTCCGCTTGCTCCGGTAGATAACACCGGAATCAGGGATGTGCAGGGCGTCGGCAACAACGTTTTCAACCCCACATGGGGTAGTGCCGACCAGTTGTTTCCCCGGCTGACGCTGGCCAGCTATGGCAATGCCATGGGCACCTTCAGCTTTGCCCAGAACGGCGCGATCACGATTACGCCAGCGACGGTTGATGCGCCGGTGTCCTATGCCACGCGCGGAATCAACCTGGTCGATGCGACCCCGCGTATCATCAGCAACCTGGTATCGAACCAGTCCGGTCTTGCGGCGCTTCAGGTCCAGGATGATCCGTTCAATCCGAACGGTGCGCGCGTCTCGCCGGTTACCGGCTCGATCAATCCGCTGCCGGCCAGCGGCTTCATGACCCTGTTCGGCCAGTTCTTCGACCATGGCCTCGACCTCGTCCACAAGGGGGCAGACGGCATGGTGCTTGTGCCGCTCATGCCGGGCGATCCGCTTTACAGCACCGCGCCGGGCGCGTTCAATTTCATGGTCGTCTCGCGCACCAACACCGCCAATGGCGAGAGCACGAACACCATTTCGCCGTTTGTCGATCTCAGCCAGTCTTATGGATCGGCAGCAAGCCATACCGTGTTCCTGCGGGAATACGATGCGGCGGGCAAGGTGACCGGGCGGCTGCTGAGCGGCGGCGGCGATATCGTCAGCCCGCTGAGTGGGCCCGCCAACGGCATGGCGACGTGGTTTGACGTCAAAGCCAACGCCGCCCGCATCGGGGTCACGCTGCACGATATCAACGTCAACGATATCCCCAGGGTTCGCATGAACGCTGACGGGAGCACCTTCTTCGATGCCGGTGGCAAGGCGTGGCTGGTGGCGCACGACGCGGCGGGCGTTACCTTTTTCGTGCAGGACACGCATATCGGCTCAAACACGATTGTACTGCAGCTTGATGAGGAGACCGGCACAACTGTCGAGATGACGGCGGGCAACACGGCCAACTTTGCCGCGCTGCTGGGCTCGCTCACGCTGGAGACGATCGGTCATGCCTTCCTCGATGACATGGCTCACGGCGTCGGCCCCAGCGCCGGCGGCCCCGCGGGGCCTGGCAATGTCGATCAATTCGGCGATCTGCTGCACACCGCCATCAAGATCTACAACAATGATGGTTCGATCAAGTTTGATGGTTTCAAGGACGATCTGCTGGATCGGCATTTCATTGCCGGTGACGGCCGTGCAAACGAGAATATCGGCCTGACAGCCATTCACGAAGTGTTCCATTCAGAGCACAACAATGTGCTTGGCGACATCAAGGCCATGATCCTTGGCGGCACGGACAGCCAAGGCAAGACATGGACGGCCCGCGCTGACGCTGCCCAGTGGACCAACGAGCAGTTCTTCCAGGCCGCCAAGCTGGTGACCGAGATGGAATACCAGCATCTGGTGTTCGGCGAATTTGTCCGCAAGCTCAGCCCCAACGTCAATGCCTTCGCGGGCTACGATGTCTCCATCGATCCGGCGATCACGGCCGAGTTCGCGCATGCCGTCTATCGCTTCGGCCACTCGATGCTGACCGAAACGGTCGACATGACCCTGTTTGGCGCCAGCGGCATTTCAACCGGCCAAGATGCCGACATGCTGCTGTTCGATGCCTTCCTCAATCCCACCGTCTACGCGCACAACACCGCCGGCCAGATCGCGATCGGCATGTCGAACCAGGTGAGCAACGGGATCGACGAATGGGTTACCGACGCGCTGCGCAGCAATCTGGTCGGCATGCCGCTGGATCTTGCCGCCATCAACATGGTGCGTGGCCGCGATACGGGCATTCCCTCGCTCAACGAAACCCGTGCGCAACTGTTTGCACAGACGGGCATGTCCACACTGAAGCCTTATGCAAGCTGGGACGAATTCGGGATGAACCTGCTTCATCCGGAATCGCTCAAGAACTTCATCATGGCCTATTCGCGCGATGCCCTGCTGAGCGGCTTCCAGGGCCATGATCTGGCCTATTGGAATGGGCTGCAGGCTTCGACTGCACCGGCAGACATTGCAGCCTACGCCAGCGCCCTGAAGGCGGCGGCAGATATCGCCATGAACGATGCAACCTTCATGACCGGCGGCGACACCGGCTATGACCGGGTCGACCTGTGGCTTGGCGGGCTGGCCGAGCAGAAGGTGGCCGGCGGGATGCTGGGCGCGACCTTTGATTTCATCTTCGCGCATCAGATGATCGAGCTGCAGGCGGCTGACCGCTTCTATTACCTCGATCGTCTCGCCGGCACCAATCTGCTCGGGCAGATCGAGGGGCAGCTCTTCTCCGACATCGTGATGCGCAATAGCGGAGTGGAGCACCTCTATTCCGACATCTTCTCGGTGCCGGATGCCAATATCGAAATCAGCGCCACGACCACGACCTTCGCAACGGCCACGGCGCTGCGCAGCGCCAATGCGGCCGGTTGGTACCTTGGCACCTTCTGCGGCAACATGGGCAACTACACCGATGCCCGCGGCGTTCTGAACCCGAACGGTGTGGGCAACGCCAGCGAGATGATCGGCGGAACCGACAAGGCGGAGAAGATCAACGGGCTGGGCGGTAACGACACCATCTGGGGCGACGGTGGTAACGACACCATCGAGGGAGGGAACGGCAACGACTTCCTGCATGGCGGGGCAGGCGCCGATACTCTCGCCGACACCCAAGGCGATGACCTGATCTGGGGCGATGACGGCAACGATCTGGCTAACGGCGGTTCGGGCGTCGACCAGGTGTTTGGCGGCGGCGGAAACGACACGCTCTACGGTGGCCAGGGTGCGGACATCGTCGATGGCGACGATGGTGATGACTCTATCTACGGTGACAGCGGCGTCATCACCAATGGTTCGATGGATCCTAACGGGGATTCCGATGTCATTGCAGGCGGCGCGGGCAATGACCGCCTCTATGGCGGTGGCGGGGCCGACGTGATCGACGGTGGTGACGGTGACGACATCATCGAAGGTGGCAGCGGCGATGATGGTTTGGTCGGCTGGGATGGCAACGACACATTCGTGATGGATGGAGGCGATACCGGCTTCAACAACACGATCGATGGCGGCCTTGGGATCGACACAGTCGACTATTCCGCCAGCAAGGGCGCCGGCACGGCCCCCAACGGGCGCACGCGGGGGATCGACATCAATCTCAGCAACGCCGGGCTAGCTGTCGTGCCGGCCGGCGTTGCAGCCCCGGACACCTTCCTTGCGGTGGAGAAGGCCATCGGCTCCGCCTTCGACGATATCATCGTCGGCGGGAAAGCAGAGGTCACCAACCAGGCCGGCGCACTCGCTTTCCGCACCGACCCGGTGACGGGCTTGCCGGTGCCGCTGCTCGATGCGCTCGGCGCTCAGGTGATCGATCCGCTGACCGGTCAGCCCGTTTTCCAGACCATTCCCATCGATTTCACGATCGATGGCGGAGCGGGACGGGATGTCATTTCGGGCGGCCTTGGCAATGACATTCTGATGGGCGGCGCAGGCAGCGACATCGTCTCCTTCGCATCGGCTGGTGGGTCGGTCACCGTGGACCTTTCGGTCACGGCGGCCCAGGCGACCGGTGAGGGCACTGACACCCTGAGCGGGTTCGAAGGCATTATCGGGTCGGCGTTCGCCGACATCCTTACTGGCAGCGCGGGGAACGAGATCATCGATGGCGGCGCCGGTCTCGTGGACGATACGCTGACGGGCGGAGCGGGCATCGACACGGTCTCCTATGCCAGTGCGGGGGCCGCAGTCACGATCGACCTTGGAGCAATCGCTACCCAGAACACCGTTGGCGCGGGCACGGACACGATCACGCAGTTCGAGAACATCACCGGCTCGGCCTTCAATGATAGGTTGACGGGGGATGGCAGGGCCAACGTCATTGAAGGGGGGCTTGGCGACGATGTGATCAACGGCGGTGCCGGGGCCGACACGGTGAGCTACGAAGGGAGCAAAGCTGCGGTTACGGTCAATCTGGGCCTGACAACAGCACAGAACACGATCGGCGCCGGCAGTGATACGCTGAGCGCCGTTGAAAACCTCTCCGGTTCCGGTTTTGCCGATACCCTGAGCGGCAGCGCAGCGACCAATGCGATCGACGGTGGTTTCGGCAATGACACCATTGGGGCAGGCGCGGGCAACGATACCGTTACAGGGGGTGCCGGAAACGATTTGATCGATGGCGGAGCGGGTACCGATACAGCTGTCTACAGCGGTAACCGCGTGGAATACTCGCTCGCCTTCGCCCGCACCGGGACGAAGACGAGCCTGATCATCACGGGCAAGGATGGTGTGGATACCCTGACTGGCATCGAGCAATTGCAGTTTGCCGATGGCCTCTTCGCGACGCCGACCATTCTGACCACGGGCAACGACACTTATGCCGGTACGGCGGCTGCCGACCTGATCATGGGCCTTGCCGGCAACGACGTTATCAGCGGCGCGGCAGGCAACGATCTGCTCGATGGCGGTGATGGTGCCGATACGCTTAACGGGGATGCTGGTGACGACACGCTGAACGGCGGCACCGGCAATGATACCCTGAATGGCGGTGTCGGGCGCGATACGGCCGAGTACAGTGCGGCAAAGGCGAACTACGCCATCTTCACCAACCAGGCGACCGGGGTTACCAGTGTGACCGACCTGCGCGCAGTCGGCGGTGACGGAGCAGATGTGCTGACCGGGGTGGAGCAACTGCGCTTCACCGACGAGCTGGTGGTGCTGCCGACCTATCTGACGGCCGGCAACGACATCTACACAGGCGGTGCGGCCGACGAGACGATCTTCGGCCTCGACGGGAGCGACACGATCAACGGCGCGGCCGGATCAGACATTATCTATGGCGGTCTCGGCAACGACACGCTTGATGGCGGGCCTGGCACCGACACGCTCATCGGCGGTGCTGGCAATGATATCTACACGGTTGATGCAACGGCGGATCTGGTCGTCGAGTTGCCGGGAGAGGGTGCCGATCTGATCCAGTCATCGGTCAGCCTGGTCCTTTCGGCTGAGGTGGAGAACCTGACGTTGACGGGTGCCGCCGCGATCGATGGTACGGGCAATGCCTTTGCCAACACCCTCACCGGCAACGCGGCCAACAACCTCCTGACCGGCGGCGCAGGGAATGACCGGATCATCGGCGGGCTTGGCGTCGATACCGCGGTTTTCAGCGGCAATGCGGCCAGCTATGCGATTGTCGTCGATACGGTGAATGCGTCGGTGGTGGTCACGGGGGCAGACGGAGTCGATACCCTGCTCAGCGTGGAGCAGTTGCAGTTTGCAGACCAGGTGAAGTCTGCTCCGGTGATCCTGACTGCTGGCAGCGACACCTACACCGGCACGGCAAATGGCGACATCATCTACGGGCTGGCGGGCAATGACACGATCAGCGGCCTTGGCGGCAATGACCTCGTCGATGGGGGCGATGGCGCCAATTCGCTGAGCGGCGGTGATGGCGACGACACGCTTGTCGCCGGTGCCGGCAATGACATCCTCACCGGCGGTGCCGGCGTCGATACAGTCTCTTATGCCACGGCTGCGACCGCGGTGGCGGTGAACCTGACGACGACGACCCAGCAAAACACGGTTGGTAGCGGGCGCGACACCATCACGCTCGTCGAGAATGCCATCGGTTCGGCGCTTAATGACACGCTGACGGGCAGCACGGCGGCCAACCGCCTGGCTGGCGGCGCCGGCAATGATGTCCTGAATGGCGGTGCAGGCAATGACACGCTGGTGGGCGGGCTCGGCAACGATACCCTGACAGGCGGTGCCGGACTGGACTTCATCCTGTTCGACACGGCGCCGAGCGCGACGAACCGGGATACGATTTCCGGCTTTGCCACCGTAGACGATACGATCCAGCTCGCCGGTTCGGTCTATACCGCCTTGGGGGCGCTCGGGAATTTGAGCGCGGGCGCCTTCAACTTCGGCATAGCGGCGACCGAATCCGACGACCGGATCATATACAACACCGCCAGTGGTGCGCTCTCGTACGATGCCGACGGGCTGGGCGGTGCGGCCGCGATCCAGATCGCGACGATCACGGGCCTGACCGGAACGCTGAGCGCCGCGGATTTCGTCATCATCTGACAGAGCACCCCCGGGGGCAGCGCGCGGATTGCGCTTCA
>Ga0315905_10001116_pt1 | contig 29079 bp, 27 predicted proteins | sample LakEriMetagenome_5_FD_203522 | JGI IMG/M metagenome (GOLD analysis project Ga0315905, IMG submission 203522) | Freshwater fungal communities from buoy surface, Lake Erie, Ohio, United States - Buoy 4 MA121 | ecosystem: Environmental > Aquatic > Freshwater > Lake | place: USA: Lake Erie, Ohio...
TGGCGCGATCTGGGTAATCGGCTCCTATCATAACATCTTCCGCGTCGGCGCGCTGCTGCAGGATCTCGGCTTCTGGATCCTCAACGACATCGTCTGGCGCAAGGCGAACCCGATGCCCAATTTCAAGGGCACGCGCTTCACCAATGCACATGAAACACTGATCTGGGCCTCGCGCAGCGAGAAGGCGAAGTACACCTTCAACTACCGCGCAATGAAGACGCTGAATGACGAACTCCAGATGCGCTCCGATTGGGTTCTGCCGATCTGCGGCGGGCCTGAGCGTATCCGGAAAGGGGGCGTGAAGGCGCATCCTACGCAAAAGCCCGAGGCATTGCTCTACCGGGTGATGCTCGCGACAACCAATCCCGGCGACGTCGTGCTCGATCCCTTCTTCGGCACCGGCACGACCGGCGCGGTGGCGCGCCGTCTGGGGCGCGAATGGATCGGCTGTGAGCGTGAGGAAAGCTATATCGCGGTGGCGGAAGAGCGCATTGCCGCCGCGCTCCCGCTCGATGAAAGCGCGCTGACCACGATGATGAGCAAGCGCAGTGCCCCGCGCGTCGCATTCGGCCAGCTGGTTGAAAGCGGCATGATTGCGCCGGGTGCGCAGTTGTTCGACCGCAAGCGCCGCTGGACTGCGAGCGTGCGGGCCGATGGCTCGATCCTGTCGAGTGCCGCATCGGGTTCAATCCACGGTGTCGGCTCGGCTGTACAGGGCGCGCCGGCCTGCAATGGCTGGACCTTTTGGCACATCGAGCACGAAGGCGAGGTCAAGCCGCTCGATGCGCTGCGTCAGCTTTATCTGCTGGCGGTGGAAGACTGACATGCTGCCGCGACTGGGCCTGATTCCCGGTCTCTTGGTGCTGCGCTGCCACGCGCGCTGGACCAGGGCCATGGCGCAGCGGGCAGCAATACGGCTCGCCGCGAAGCGGCACGCGCGCTAGAACGCCATCATGGCGCAGAAGCTCTACATCCGTCCGATCGCCCTGGCCGAAAGTCCGCAAAGCGAGGAGGGCGGCACGATCCGGCTTGCCGGCGGGTTGGTCCATGCCTCACGCTTTGCGCTGATCGTGCGCGAGGGCGACAAGGTGGTTTCCCGCCGCCGCTTCGCAGCCGAGGAGGCGGGCGCCTTGCTTGCCGCGCTTCCCGATGCGCTCGCTGCAGAGGCAAGCACGCAGTGGAGCAACCTCAAGGCCCAGCATGCACCGCTTTCCTGCGGTGCGCGCAAACTACGGCTCGATCAGCCGCAAGTCATGGGCATCCTCAACGTCACGCCCGACAGCTTCTCCGACGGCGGAAAGTTCCTCGACAAGCCCGAGGCCGCCCTTGAACACGCCGCAGCCATGCTTGAGGCGGGTGCCGCGATCATCGATGTCGGCGGCGAATCCACCCGCCCCGGCGCGCCGGCCGTGTGGGAAGGCGACGAGGTCAAGCGGGTCGTTCCGGTCATCGCCAAGCTTGCCGCGAGCGGGGCTGCCATTTCCATCGACAGCCGCCGTTCGAGCGTGATTGCCGAAGCGCTTGCCGCGGGCGCGCACATTGTCAACGATGTCTCCGCGCTGCGCCACGATCCGCGCTCGCTTGAAGTGGTTGCCGCCAGTGGCGCGCCGGTCGTCCTCATGCATGCGCCCGGCAGCGAAAAGGACATCCACGCCGACGGCCACTATGTCGATGTGGTGCTCGACGTGTTCGATGCCCTGCGCGAACGGCGCGATGCGGCGGTGGCCGGTGGGATCGCGCGCGAGAAGATCCTGCTCGATCCCGGCATCGGCTTTGGCAAGTCGCTGGCCGAGAACCTCGCATTGATCAATGCACTGCCGATGTTCCATGCGCTCGGCCAGCCGCTGCTGCTGGGAGCAAGTCGCAAGCGGATGATCGGCGCGCTCTCCGGCGAAGCACCGGCGCACCAGCGCCTCGGCGGGTCGCTGCTGCTGGCGGCGAAGGGGTTCGATGCCGGAACACAGCTGGTGCGCGTCCACGATGTGGCCGAGACGGTGCAGGCCCTGCGCGTCTGGCGCGGCCTGCGCGACGCGGCCTTGACGGACTTCAGCCAGCTCGGCGCTTGACCGGCAGCGGCGGCGCGCCGAGTGCCTCGTTGTCCTCCCCGATCTGCGGTGCGGGCCTCACCTCGAAGCTTCCCGCCGAAAACGTCACCGGGCTCCTCATCTTGAGGTATTCGCCCTCGGTGGGGTGCGTTCGTTTCTGGAAGAAGTCGACCGCCACGAGGTGCGGATCATCGATGACATCATCGAGATCGCGCACCGGCATGGCGGGAATCTGGTGCTCGGCCATCTTGGCCGCCCATTCTGCCATCGTCAGTCTGGGCGTGCGCTTGGCCATTTCGGCATAGAACTCGCTGATGTTGCGCATCCGAGAGGGGTAATCGATGAAGCGAGGATCCTCTGCGAGTTCGGGAGCTTCGAGCAGTTCGATCACCGTGTCGATGGCATCGGGAGTATAGGGCACGATCACCACCCAGCCGTCCTTGGCGGGAAAGGGCTGCCGGAATGGGTCGAGCTGCCGGGGATAGCCGGCCGGTTCCTTCGGCGGCACCAGCGCCTGCCCGTAGAGATGTTCCTGCATCATGAAATGGGTGAAGGCCTCGAACATGGGCACTTCGACGAACTGCCCTTCGCCGAAGCGGAGCTTGTGGATCACTGCCGCCATCACGGCATAGGCGCCGTGCAGCCCGGAAACCTTGTCCGCAATGAGCGAAGGCAGGAATCGCGGGACCGGATTGCCGTCGACCCGGCTCAGCAGGTTGGTGGTGCCCGTCGCGGCCTGGATCACGTCGTCATAGGCCTGCAGATCGCCGTAGGGCCCGCCCGAGCCGAAGCCGGTGCAATGGACGTAGATGATATCCGGCTTGATTGCCTTCACCGCCTCGTAGCCGAAGCCCAGCCGCTCGATGGCCTTGCCGCGCACGTTGTGGATGAAGACGTCTGCTTCGGCGAGCTGCGCCGCCAGCACCGCCTTGCCCTCGGTGCTCTTCAGATCGAGCGCGAGGCTGCGTTTGCCCTTGTTGAGATTGAGCGTGCAGGGCCCCATCCCGGGCGTGGTGGCGGGCTTGCCGGCGTGGCGGAAGATATCGCCCGCCGGCACCTCGATCTTGATCACGTCCGCGCCGAGGTCGGCCAGCGTCTCGGTGGCGTAAGGCCCGAATACCACGCTGGTCAGATCGACGATGCGAATGCCTTCCAGCAGCTTTTGCCCGGCCATTCTATGCTCTCCTCCCGCCGGCTCGCAGGTCCGGCGCGCCATGGCTTACCAGCCCGGCGCGGCGGAGCAACGCTGCCATTATCGAGAGGGTTTCAGGCGACGTTGTCTATCCCGAGCTCTGAAAGCTTGCGATAGAGCGTCGAGCGCCCGATCCCGAGCCGCCGCGCGACTTCGGTCATGCGGCCGCGGTAATGGCCGATCGCGAGCCGGATGACATCGGCCTCGATCTCCTCGAGCGGGCGCAGATTGCCATCTGGCGAATAGAGCATCACCCCCGCGCCTTCGCTGCTCGAGGTCGCCGCGCGCGGCGCTTCGCCGATTATGCTCGAGAGATTGGGGAAGTCCTGCGCGGTGATGGCCTCGCCATCGCAGAACACGGCGGCGCGGAACAGCGTCGCCTGCAGCTGGCGAACGTTGCCCGGCCAGTCGTAGGCGGCAAGCAGTGCGAGCGCGCCGTCGGTGATGCCAAGCGGCCGCAGCCCCGGCTGTTCGCCGATGCGAGTGAGGAAGTGGCGGGCCAGCGCGGGGATGTCGCCCGCGCGCTCGCGCAGTGCGGGAAGGTGCACGTGAACCCCGCTCAGCGTCTCCAGCAACTCCGGATCGAACAGTTGCACATCGACGAGGTCGTCAAGCGCGGCATTGCTGCACACGATCACCCGCACGTCGAGCCGGAAGCTATGGCGCGCGCCGATGGGCTGAATGTCGCCGCGCTGAAGGAACTGGGCGAGCCGTGCCTGCGCCGCGAGGCAAAGGCGGTCGATCTCGTCGATCACCAGCGTGCCGCCATCGGCATGCTGCAGCGCGCCGACATGGCGTCCGAAGGCGCCGGGGAAAGCGCCCTTCTCATGGCCGAACAGGACCGATTCGATCTGGTTGGCGGGAATCCCGCCGGCATTGACGATGCGCAAGGGCGCCTTGGCGCGCGGGCTCGCCGCATGCATCGCGCGCACCAGCATTTCTTTGCCGGTGCCGCTTTCGCCTTCGATCAGCACCGTGTTCTGGGTGCGGGCGGCCTTTGCCGCGACGGCCAGCGCCGCGCGGAAGCCCGGGGCAGCGCCGATCATCGAATCGAAATCGAGCGTGCCGGTGAACTTCTCGGTGAGCGGTTGCAGCTCGTCCGGCGATTCCTCATGCCGTGTCGCCGTGCGCAATGCCTGGAGCAGCCGATCGGGCGCCACTGGCTTGATCAGATAGTCCGAGGCGCCCGCCCGCATGGCCTCGACAGCGAGCAGCGGCGATGCGCTGGTGGTGATCATGAGGATGGGGAGCGCGGGTCTGCGCGCCTTGAGCTCTGCAATAAGCGTGCAGGCGCTGTCACCCGGAACCCATTGATCCAGAATGATTGCATCGAGCTGCATGCCCTGGCGCGTGCCGAGCATGGCAATCGCGGTCTCGGAATCGCGAGCGATGATGGTGCGCCAACCCTCACGTGCCGCCAGTGCCGAGATGAGGCGGCACTGCGCTGGTTCGTCGTCAATCAGCATGAGCAGGCGATCAGTGGGCTCTGCCATGGCTTCCCCGGTCCTTTTGCATAGTGCCGGGGTTTAGCCCGATTGGGTAAAGACCAGATTAAGTGCAAACCCACCGGTTCCGCTTGAGCCGTGGGAACGCCGCCGCTAGAGGATGCGGTCAATCGACCACGCAAGACGCAACGAGGAAGGGTTTGTCATGGGCGCCAGCAACGATGCCGGGAACAACATGAAGGCAGCGACGGCCACGTACGAGGGCTTCATCGGCATGATCAAGGTCTCAACGCCGGTGATCGCGGTGATCGTGCTCTTCGTCATGTATCTGATCGCCTGAGCCGCGAATGGTCGCGACAACAACAATCGCGGTCCTGCGTGAGCGGGCCAGCGGAGAGCATCGCGTAGCAGCCACGCCCGAGACGGTGAAGAAGTTCATCGGCCTTGGTGCAGCTGTTCGCGTTGAGGCCGGGGCGGGCATGACCGCGTCGATCAGCGACGAGGCCTACGCCGCTGCCGGCGCTGAGATCGTCGGGAGCGGCGCGGCGGCAGGCGCGGACATCGTGCTTGGCGTTCAGGGACCCGAGGTCGATGTGCTGGCCGGCGCCAAGACCGGCGCCTGGGTCGTGGCCTCGCTCGATCCGTTCGGTCAGCGCACGCGGGTCGATGCCTACGCGGCAGGCGGCTTCGAGGCGCTGGCGATGGAGTTCATGCCGCGCATTACCCGCGCGCAGTCGATGGATATCCTCTCCTCGCAATCGAACCTAGCCGGTTACAAGGCTGTGATCGTGGCCGCGGACCTTTATGGCCGCGCTTTCCCGATGATGATGACCGCGGCCGGCACCGTTTCGGCCGCCAAGGTCTTCGTGATGGGCGTCGGCGTCGCCGGCCTCCAGGCCATCGCCACCGCGCGCCGCCTTGGCGGTCAGGTCTCCGCGACCGACGTGCGCTCGGCGACCAAGGAGCAGATCCAGTCGCTCGGCGCCAAGCCGATCTTCGTGGAAAACGTAGCCGGCATCGAAGGCGAAGGCGCTGGCGGCTATGCCACCGAGATGAGCCCGGAATACCAGGCGGCGCAGGCCGAACTGGTTTCCAGCCACATCGCCAAGCAGGACATCGTGATCACCACCGCGCTGATCCCGGGCCGCCCCGCGCCGCGCCTGATCACCGATGCACAGATCGCGACAATGAAGCCCGGTTCGGTGATCTTCGATCTCGCCGTCGCGTCGGGCGGCAATGTCGAAGGTTCGGTCGCCGATCAGGTCGTGGAAAAGCACGGCGTCAAGATCGTCGGCTATTCCAACACTGCGACGCATCTTGCGGCGGACGCCTCGGCCTTGTTCTCGCGCAATCTGTTCAATTTCCTGTCCGCTTTCTGGGACAAGGAGCAGGGCAAGCCCGTGCTCGACGAGGAAATCGGCAACGCCATCCGCCTGACGCAGGGCGGGAAGGTCGTCAACGAACGACTGCTCGGCTGAGGGGGGCTGACATGGATTTCATATCAATTCTGAGCGTGTTCGTGATGGCCTGTTTCGTTGGCTATTACGTGGTGTGGTCGGTCACGCCGGCCCTGCACACCCCGCTGATGGCGGTCACCAACGCGATTTCCTCGGTCATCGTCGTCGGTGCGCTCGTCGCCGGTGCGGCTGAGGGTTCGGCTATCTCGAAGTGGCTCGGCCTTGCCGCAGTGGTTCTGGCATCGGTCAACATCTTCGGCGGCTTCGCCGTTACCGAGCGCATGCTCGCGATGTACAAGAAGAAGGAGAAGAAGTGATGGAACACGTCACCACTCCTCCCTGGGCAATGCTCGCCTATCTTGCCGCCGGCGTGCTGTTCATCATGGCACTGCGCGGGCTTTCCAGCCCCGCCACGAGCCGTGCGGGCAACCGCTACGGCATTGTCGGCATGACCATCGCGATGGTAACCACACTGGCGACGCATGGCCTTGCCAGCCTGCCCGAGATCGCGGGTGCTATCGCGGTCGGTGGCGGCCTCGGCTTCGTCACCGCGCGGCGGATCAAGATGACCGACATGCCGCAGCTGGTCGCGGCGTTCCACAGCCTCGTCGGCATGGCCGCCGTGCTCGTCGGACTTGCCGCCTACCTCAACCCGATCGCCTTCGGCATTGCCGGGCCGGACGGGGTGATCGAGGTGCAGAGCCGCATCGAGATGGGCCTTGGCATCGCCATCGGTGCAATCACCTTCTCGGGTTCGGTCATCGCCTTCCTGAAGCTCAACGGCAACATGAGCGGCGCGCCGATCATGCTTCCGGGCCGCCATGTCATCAACCTCGGCACACTGCTCGGCATTCTCGGCCTTGTCGCGTACTTCACGCAGGATCAGGCGCCGTGGGTGATCGCGGTGATCACCGGGCTGTCGTTCCTGATCGGCTTCCTGCTGATCATCCCGATCGGCGGCGCGGACATGCCGGTGGTCGTCTCGATGCTCAACTCGTACTCGGGCTGGGCTGCGGCGGCGATGGGCTTCACCCTGCACAACAGCGCGATGATCATCACCGGCGCACTGGTGGGTTCGTCGGGTGCGATCCTCTCGTACATCATGTGCAAGGCGATGAACCGCAGCTTCATCTCGGTGATCGCGGGCGGCTTCGGTGCAGCTCCGGAAGCGGCTGCTGGCGGCGCGGCCAAGGTCCAGCGTCCGTGGAAGCGCGGCTCGGCGGAAGACGCGGCGTTCCTGATGAAGGAAGCCGAAAACGTCATCATCATTCCGGGCTACGGCATGGCGGTGGCGCAGGCCCAGCACGTGCTGCGCGAAATGGGCGATCTGCTCAAGAAGGAAGGCGTCAACGTAAAGTACGCCATCCACCCGGTGGCAGGCCGCATGCCCGGCCACATGAACGTGCTGCTGGCCGAAGCGAACGTGCCCTACGATGAAGTCTTCGAACTGGAAGACATCAACGGAGAGTTCGCGCAGGCAGACGTCGCGTTCATCATCGGCGCCAACGACGTGGTCAATCCGGCGGCAAAGACCGACAAGTCCTCGCCGATCTACGGTATGCCCGTGTTCGACGTCGACAAGGCCAAGACGGTCATGTTCATCAAGCGCTCGATGGGCGGTGTCGGCTACGCCGGTGTCGACAACGATGTGTTCTACATGGACCAGACCATGATGCTTCTCGCCGACGCCAAGAAGATGGTCGAGGACATCAACAAGGCGCTCGCGCACTGATGCGGTGTTGGCCGGGATATGCCGTACTGCTGGCGCTCACGCTGGCAGGCTGCACCCCGGCCAAGCTGGCTGAAGGCCGCGTCCGTTCGGCGCTGATGGACGCGGGGCTTTCGCAGCCCAACGCCGCCTGCATGGCGGAGCGGATGACTGACCGGCTGACTCTCGGCCAACTGCGCAAGCTTCAGGCGCTGCAAAGCCCCAAGCGCTCGATTGCCGATTACGTGATGACAGTGCGCCGGGTAGGGGACCGCGAACTCATTGAAGTGACGGTCGGCTCCGCCCTGCTCTGTGCGAGCGGTCTGGCGCCCGAGAGGAAGCCGGGCTAGGGCGCGCCATGCGCTTTCATTCCGGCCGGCAGCTCACATCGTGAATCCGCGAGCGCCCTGGGCCTCCGATCCGGCGCAGTCGCGCGGGCGAGAGTTTTCCCTGGCGGAGGAAACCGTGCGCGGGCCACGCAGCGTGTTCCAGCGTGATCGCGACCGGATCATCCACTCGATCGCTTTCCGCCGCCTGCGCCACAAGACTCAGGTGTTCATCGCGCCCGATGGCGACCACTACCGGGTGCGGCTGACCCACAGCCTCGAAGTCGCCCAGATCGGCCGCGTCATCGCCCGCGCGCTGGGGCTCGACGAGGATCTGACCGAAGCGCTTTGCCTTGCGCATGATATCGGGCATCCACCCTTCGGCCACGCTGGCGAAGATGCGCTGGAAGAGGCCATGGCCGAGCACGGCGGCTTCGATCACAACGCCAATACGCTGCGCGTGCTGATGAGGCTCGAAAGCCCCTATCCCCGGCACGAGGGCCTCAACCTGACCTGGGAGCTTCTTGAGGGCCTCGCCAAGCACAATGGCCCCATCTACCAGCCGACCTGGGCCTTGGCCGAACTCGACGCGGCCTTCCCGCTCGATCTGTCGCAGCATGCCTCGCTGGAGGCGCAAGTCGCAGCGATTTCGGACGATATCGCCTATGACAACCACGACATCGACGATGGCCTGCGCGCCGGTTTCCTGACCCTCGACACCTTGCTGACGCTGCCCTCGCTGGAAGTGCAGTGGCGCGATATCGAGGCGCGCTTCCCGGGTGCTCCGCGCGACCGGCTCCTGCGCGAACTGGTGCGCGGGCAGATCGGCCGTATGGTCAACGACGTCATCGCCGAGACCCGGCTGCGGCTCGCAGAGAGCGGCGTGGGGAGCGTCGGCGAGGTGCGTGCCGCAGGTCGAACTCTGGCTGGCTTCTCGCCTCAGATGAGCGTGGAAGAGCGCACCCTGAAGTCCTTCATGTACAAGTCGCTCTACCTGCATCCCGAACAGGTCGAGACGGCGGACCGCGCGCGGGCCGTCATCGCGCGGCTCTTCGCGGCCTACCGCGCGGCCCCTGAAAACCTGCCCGATGGCTGGCGCGAGAGCCTGCCGATGAGTGAACCGGCACGCAGCCGCCATATTGCCGACTTCCTGGCCGGGATGAGCGACAAGTATGCGATGGACGCTTACGCTAGGTTGTTCGGCGAACGACCCGAAGGGCTCAGCAACGTCTAGTGTGGGTCATTTCTTGTGAAGGACGTCCGATCCGGCCTGACCGACGGACTGGATATCGCCGCCAAGCCCCTTCACTGTCTTGCACGCACTCGTGCCGAGCATCATGCAGGTAAGCGCGATCGAAAAAATCACCTTGCGTACCATGGGTCTTGTCCCTTTAATCGCGTGGTTAAGTCGCGGGGCTAGCCGCAGTCAGAGCGTCCCTGCCAGTGGCAAGGTGAACGCGGACTGAGCAGGCCCGAAACAGGCGACATCAGGACGAGGGTGACCACATGCGCGAGACGGCAGCTTTCGAGACATTCGACGCGTTCTTCCAGCACTGGGCGGAGCAGAGGCCCGACGCGGTGTCGCATGAGCAGGACGGCCGCAAGACGACCTATGCGGAGCTGGAAGTGTTCTCTCGCCGATTCGCCGCATTTCTCGCCGCGAAAGGGGTGGTGAAGGGGGACCGCATCGCCTGGGTCGGCAAGAATTGTGATCTCTACTTCCAGATGCTGCTTACCTGCGGGCGCATCGGCGTGGTGATGGTGCCGATCGGGTGGCGGCTCGCTCCTGCGGAAATGGCCTATATCCTTGAAGATACGCGCGCAAAGCTGGTGTTTGCGGGTGAGGGGTTTGAAGCGGTTTCGCATGACCTTGCCGGCGCTGCACCCCAGAAGCCGGATGTGGTCGAGGAAGGCGAGGCGCGCGCCGCGATCCCCGCATCCCCTGCCGATCCGATTGTCCCGGCTGAACCGGATGCGGCATTTCTCCAGCTCTATACGTCCGGCACCACCGGCAAGCCCAAGGGTGCGGTGCTGTGCCAGCGCAATTTCATGGGGCTGCGCGGGCCCGCGCTGGAAGCTGAACTGCCTTGGGCGCAGTGGACTCCGGACGATGCCATTCTGGTTTGCATGCCTTGTGCGCATATCGGCGGAACGGGTTTGGGCACGATGGCCTTTTGCGGCGGAGCGCGAGCCATCGTGCAGGCTGAATTCACCGCCGAGGGTGCGCTCAAGGCCATTGGGCAGGGAATCACCCGGTTCTTCATCGTGCCCGCAGCGCTGCAGATGCTGATCCAGCATCCCAAAGCCACTGAAACCGATTTCACCCGCCTCAAGTACGTCATGTACGGCGCTGCCCCGATCCCGCTCGAGCTGCTGCGGCAGGCAGTCACCACGATTCCCAATGCCGAGTTCATCCAGATGTACGGGATGACCGAGACGACCGGGACGATTGCAGTGCTGCCGCCGTGGGATCATGATCTGGCTGGCAACGAACGGATGCGCTCGGCGGGCAAGGCCTGCCCGGGGGTGGAAATCCGCATCACTGACCCCGCCGGCAACGAAGTGCCTCGCCGCACGGTGGGCGAGATCCAGATCCGCTCTCCCGCCAACATGCTGCATTACTGGCAGCTGCCCGAGGCGACCGCAAAGACGATGACCGCCGATGGCTGGATCTGCACGGGCGATGCCGCCTACATGGACGAAGACGGCTACATCTTCATCCAGGACCGCATCAAGGACATGATCATCTCGGGCGGCGAGAACGTCTATCCGGCTGAGGTTGAAAGCGCGATCTATGGTCACCCGCAAGTCGCCGAAGTCGCGGTCATCGGCGTGCCCGATGCGCGCTGGGGCGAAGCGGTCAAGGCCTGCGTCGTCCCGCGTGAGGGCTGCGAGGTCGACGAGGCGAGCGTGATCGCGTGGGCGCGCGAACGGATTGCTGGCTTCAAGGTGCCCAAGTCCGTCGACGTGATCCCCGCGCTGCCGCGCAATCCTTCGGGCAAGATTCTGCGGCGCAGCCTGCGCGAGCCATACTGGGAAGGGATGGATCGGCAGGTCAACTAGGCCGCAGGCGAACGTTCCCCGGCGGGGCTGCCACGCACCTGCTCGCGCCAGGCGATGATCAGGCCAGCCGCGATAATGGCGGGCGCTCCGATCCATGTCTGCGCTGGCGGCACATGTGCAAACACGAGCCAGCCCCACAGGGTGGCCCAGCCGAACTGTGAATAGTCCATCACGACCACGCTGGACACACTGCCGTAGCGCAGCGCGGCGGTCATCAGGAGCTGCGCGGCAAGACCGGTTGCGCCGATCCCGCCGAGCATGGCCCAACCGGCGAGATCGTGGTGCGGCAGGCCCGTCCACAGCATGAACAGTGCCATCGGTGGCGTGCAGAAAGCCGAAAACCAGAACACGGTGCTCACCGGCTCCTCGGTGCGGCCGAGATCGCGCAGTTGAATCGAGATGAGCGCGACCATGAAGGCGGCGGCGATGCCGATGGCAAGGCCGTTCAAGGGCAGGTGCGCGCGGTCCGGTCCGGCAATGACGATGATGCCGATGAGGCCGAGCAGGACGGCTGTCCAGCGCCAGACCCCGACCTTCTCACCCAGCAGCAGGACAGCAAGCAGCACGGCAAAGATCGGTGTGGTGAAGCCCAGCACGGTCGCTTCGGCCAGCGGCAGGATCTGCACCACCCCCAGCGTAAGGAACATTCCGAGCCCCCCGGTCAGCGCACGGCGTGCGTGGATCAGAGGCCGTCTTGTGTAGATGCGGCTTACTTGACCCCGTGCAGCCAGCCAGCCCAACAGCGCGACGCCGGGGAGGAACTGCCGCCAGAACAGTGTTTCGGGGAGCGTGATGCCGCGCGCACCGGTAAGCTTCACCAGCAGCAGCAGGACCGAGAGCGCGAGCATCGCCGCAAGGCGCAGGAACAGCGCGTAGATCGGTCGTTGGGCGGTCGGCATGGCTGCCGCCATAAGGCGGGTGCGGCGCGGATCAAGGAATTTACTTAGAGGCAGGCCTCGAGGTAGGCCTGATCGAAGCCGAACTGGCGCGCCTTTTCGAGCGTATAGGGGCGCAGGCCCGAAGGCCGGAATTCCCCGATAATCTTGCCCTCTTCAGTCTCGTCGAGGTACTCGAACTTGAACAGCTCCTGCGTCACGATCACGTCGCCTTCCATCCCGATCACTTCGGTGATGTTGGTGGTGCGGCGCGAGCCGTCGCGCAGACGTTTGACCTGCACGATAAGGTCCACCGATTCGGCGATCTGGCGCGAGATCGCTTCCTTGGGAATCTTGATGTCGCCCATCAGGATCATGTTCTCCATACGGCCAAGGCATTCGCGCGGACTGTTGGCGTGGAGCGTACACATCGATCCATCGTGACCGGTGTTCATGGCGGCGAGGAGGTCGAAGCACTCCGCGCCGCGGATTTCGCCCAGGATGATCCGGTCAGGACGCATACGCAGGGCGTTCTTGACCAGGTCGCCGATGGTGATCGCGCCCTGACCTTCAAGGTTGGGCGGGCGGGTTTCGAGCGGCAGCCAGTGCGGTTGCTGCAGGCGAAGTTCGGCCGCGTCTTCGATGGTCAGCACGCGCTCGCCCGGATCGATCATCTTGGAAAGAGCGTTGAGCATGGTCGTCTTGCCCGAGCCCGTACCGCCCGAGATAACGATGTTCATGCGGCAAGCGCCCGCGATCTTGAGCGCAGTCGCCATCTTGTCAGACATCGAACCGAAATCGCGCAGCATGTCGATCGTGATCGGCTTCTCGGAAAACTTGCGAATCGAGATCGCGGTTCCGCGCAAGCTGAGCGGGGGCACGATGACGTTGACGCGGCTGCCGTCCTTGAGGCGGGCGTCGGCGAGCGGTGTGGTCTGGTCGACGCGGCGACCGACCTGGTTCACGATGCGCTGGGCGATCTGGAACAAGTGGCTTTCGTCGCGGAACCGGATCGGCGCGATGACCAGCTTGCCCTTCTTTTCGATGTAGGTCTGCTCGGGACCATTGACCATGATATCGGAGATGTCGGGGTCGTTGAGCAGCTCTTCGAGCGGGCCGAAGCCGAGCAGTTCGTCGATCAGCACCTTTTCGAGCGCGAACTGTTCGCGGCGGTTGAGCGTGACCTTGAGTTCGGCCAGCACTTCCATGATGATCGGGCGGAATTCCTCGGACAGCTCTTCCTTGGTCAGCGTAGCCGCCGCTTCGGGATCGACGCGTTCGAGCAGGCGCGGCAGCACCTGTTCCTTGATCTTGTGGACCGAGGCTTCGAAGCCCTCTGCCTGGTAGCCGGGCTCGTTGACGCCGTTGGCGCGGTCAGCGAGGCGCGTGAGTGCGTCGGACTTGCTGTTGGCACCGGGATCGGCGGCATCCATCGCGGGCAGGGGAGGGAACTGCTCGCCCCCCATCGGCACCGGAGCCGGCACGGCAGACCCTTCGCCCGATTTCATCGGACGCGCTACGCCGAATGATGGGCGCATCGCTGTACTCCCACCACTGGCTCCAGGCTTGCGGCCAAATGCGCTCATGCAGAAATCCCTGTTCTCGTCGCGGAAGCATTGCGCTGACATTGGTCAGTGCGGTCCTCCCGGACGTGGTGAATACCGCCGAAACCTTCAGGATTTCCTAAAGGCGTCTGATCCTTGATTTTGGCGGATCCGGCACTTGGCATGCGCGCCGATCCGGCAGGCGCGACCGGGCAAAGATCGTGACAAGATAGGCATGCTCGAAAGTCCGGCCCCGCAACCGGCACACGGCGGTATAGTCTCGGCGCAGCGAGCCGCGCAGCAAGGCGAAGGCTGCCGGATTTCCATCAGGTCGGGGGAAATCTGCCACGACGATCACATCCGGGCGCCGGCTGAGCACCGCCGCCAGTTCTTTCAGCGGATCAACCCCGATCGCGCTCGCTTCGGTCCTCATCATGAGGTGCTCAGGAAAGACGAAGCGGGTCGGCAACACCGCTCCCGTGGCGGCATAGAGCCACGGCGACCCATCAAAGACATAAAGTGTCTTCGTGGGCATGTTTGCCTTCGCCACCGCGACAACCCGCTCGAACTGCTCTTTTACCTGCGCGGCTTGTGTGAACTGGAATGACTGGCCAAGCACCAGCGCCCAACCGATCGACAGGCTTGCCAGCACTTGTCCCACCGGCCGCTTGTCGAGAAACGGCGCAGAGAACACAGCGAGCACGGGAACCAGCGGCAGGGCGTAGTGCGAGTAGAAATTGGGAACAGCCAGAAATCCGGCAATGGACGCACCAAGCCACCAGAACATCAGAGCTGCGAAGTCCCCGTTGCGCCTTGTCTCCAGCCAGCTGTTGCAACCGAGCGCGGCACTGGCCACGAGCAGGAACGTGAGGGCAGCCAGATAGCGCACGGCAACCCAGAAAACTGCGGGATTTGCACCCGTCTTGTGAAAACTGGACAGGACTGTCGCCTGCACGAACGTGGCAAGATCGCCTTGCAGCGCATACCACAGCACAGCGGCCAGCATGGGCAGTGATGCAGCCATTCCGGTTATCGCCAGAACAAAAGCCGCCCTGCGCCAGTTTTGCGTGCGCCGCCACTCGATGATCACAAATGCGAGAACGACAAATGCCCCTTCGAACACCGCTGTGGGCTTGAACGAGACCGCAACGCCGCACAGGAGCGCGGCCAAGCCCGCTTCTGCAAGGTTGATGGAAGCTTCGCGTTGTTCGATCCGCCGGACCAGCAGCAGGACTGCCGATGCAACGAACAGGTTGTAGAAGACCGGCGCGTTGCCCCCGCCTCCCAGTAGTGGTTGGAGCCACGCGATGTACGTTGCACCGGCCAGCACGGCGCCAAGCCGGCCCGACCATCGGCTTGCCAGCCTGCTGACGACGACGGCCGTTGCGGCAACGAAGCCTATCGCCGCGATCTGGTAGCTGAGCACGGACGGCGCAATGCCGGAAAGAAGCCAGAAGAACACGAACAGGCCTGGGGGCTTGCGATCCCAGATATCAACATAAGGGATCGCTCCCTGATGCATTGCGCTTCCGACGAGAAGATAGAAGCTTTCATCCGCGTGGTAATCGGGGTTGCCCAGATTTGCGCCGCGCGCGGCCAAAGTGATAGCCACCATGAGCCCAAGCATCGCCGCGTGGTGACGAAGTTTGCGCCGCGTGCCGGCGCCCTTCGCGCTCTGGCTGACGATATCCGTTGCGCGCATCGCGCTGACTGATGTCATGGAGAGTCTCTTGCTTGGGAGCCCTCACTTTGAAGAAAAATGGTTAACAGCGGGCAAATGCATCTTCTGCCGCAACGCCGTCAGGATCCATTGATCACGAGGGCGGGGTGAAGACAAACCACCGGCAAAGCAGATAAAAGCTTATGGAATAGACCGCGATACCAGCAAGATGGACGAACGGAGAGTGCACCATCCCGTTATTTACTCCGGCCAGCACGACCGTGATGTTGAGACACCACGCCAGAGCAAATCCGGCAAGATAGCGCGCGACTTCGGCCACACTGATCCGGCCTTCCAGAGCGAAGGTCCATCGGCGATTGATCGCGAAGCCAAAGGCAAGGCCTGCGCCAAATCCGATCAGGTTCGCAGCGACATCTCCGAACCCGGCTTCCAGGGCCACTAGCAACACGGCAAAACCGATCGCGGTGTTGCCGATGCCCGTTATTGCGAAGCGGACGAGCTGCCCCAGCACCGCCCTGCGATGACGGCCTGAGCTGCCGGAACCAATCCCGGGCAACACTCAGCGGCCGACCAGATGGTACTGCGCGCCAAGCGGCAGCCAGCCCAGGAAGCGTTCCAGCGGACGCAGCAGCGCAAGGACCGGCGGGAAGAACAGGCAGAACTTCCGCTCTGCCCGGGCAAAGCCGCCTGCCTTCAGGCGCCGCCGCATCTCGTCCGCACCGATCAGCACGGCATCGCGGTCGAACTCGCAGCGCGCCACGGCCAACCGGGTAAGCGGATTGAGCGGGTTGTGCTCAAACAGCACGAGCAGGCCATCGGGCCGCAGCACACGGCGCAGTTCCTTCAGCAGCGCGACATGGTGTTCGGCGGGGATGTGATGGAAAACGCAGGCGATGAACACGCAATCGAGACTGGCGTCCGGAAGCGGAACGTAGAGCCCGTCGTAGGCCAGCGTGCGTACCTGCGGGATGCCTTGCGCATCGACCAGATCGAGGCTGGCGCGCGATACATCGAGCGCAATGATCTCCGCCTCGGGAAAGGCTTCGTGCATGGGCGCGAGCGCGTTGCCGATGCCGGCGCCGAAATCCATGATCGTGCGCGGGTTGCGGCCCTTCCTGTGCCAGAGTGCCTGCACGTATTCGATCTTGTAGCTCGCGAAGTAATCGAGCGCTTGTTCAGACACACCGGTGGAATGGGCATGCTGCGCGCGGTAATCGGCGGCGACTTCGTCGAACTCGGCAGTGCCGGTGACGGTGAGAACCTCACCCATTGATGCGCTCCCGCCCGTTTACGCGTTCAAGCAGGCTGTCGTGCAGCTGGTGGATGGCGTTTCCCCGAACGCCGCGCACCCCGTGGACTTCGTCGATGATGTAGAGCGGGCGGCGCTTGGCTTCCATGTACATGCGGCCAAGATACTCGCCCATGATGCCAAGGATCATCAGCTGCGTGGAGCCCAGCACGAGGATTATGGCGAGAGTCGAAGTCCAGCCGCTGATGGCGTAGCCCATGACCCATGCGCCGAGCACGTAGCCCAGCATCAGCATCGCACCCAGCCCGGCGCACACGCCAATCCACGAGGCGATGCGCAACGGGGCGACCGAGAAGCTGGTGATCGCGTCGATCGCAAAGGAAATCATCCTGTGCAGCGGATACTTGGTCTCGCCGGCAAAGCGCGCGTCGCGATCGTAGGGGAGGGGCGCCTGCCTGAAGCCGACCCAGCTGACCATGCCGCGCACGAAGCGGTAGCGTTCGGGCATCGCCTGCAGCACATTGAGGACGCGGCGCGTCATCAGGCGGAAGTCCCCGGTATCGCGGGGGATATCGACATCGACCAGGCGATCGAGCAGGCGGTAGAACCCCGCGGCGGTGATCCGCTTGAACGCCGTCTCGCCCTCGCGCTTGCGGCGCTGACCGTAGACCACATCGTTTCCGGCGCGGATGAGCTCGAGCATCGGGCCGATGAGTTCGGGCGGGTCCTGCAGATCGGCGTCGAGAATGAAGATGAGCTCGCCCGCGGCCTGCGCAAGGCCGGCAGTCAGCGCGAGCTGGTGTCCATGATTGCGCGCGAGATTGACGCAGAGCACGCGCGGATCGGCATCGCAAAGCGCGACCATGCCGGCCCATGTACCATCGCGCGACCCGTCGTTGACGAGCACGATCTCGAAGTCGTTGGCGAAGATGGGCTCGATTGCTGCGACGAGGCGGCGGTGCAGTTCCGCGAGGCCGTCCTGTTCGTTGTAGCAGGGGATCACGACCGACAGCGCCGGTGCAAAGGCCGGTCCGTGCAGCCCGGCTGCACTATCCCGTCCGGACACCTGATCGACCATCGAACCGCCTCCTGCCTTGCGCCGAGCATTACGCAAAGCTTGGTAAACATGCCGTAAACAAGCCTTAACCAGCCCGGCGTTGCAACCCCATGGCACCGATAACGGAACATGACCAGTATCGAGGGTTGCATGGGGCGCACACAACCGCAAAGAGGTGATCCGAAGGGAGGGGCAAGCCATTGCGCAATCGAACGAGAGATGGACTGCTGCTTGCCTTGGGTGGTTTCGCGTTCCTTTCCACTGGTGACGCGCTGGTCAAGACGATGGCGGGGCAATGGACAGGCCCGGCCATCGCGTCGCTGCGCTATGTGTTAGGAACGCTGGGGCTCGGCGCGATCCTGCTGCAGCGCGAAGGCCTTGCGGGATTTCGCATGGAAAGCGTGGGCTGGCATGCAGTGCGCGGCTTCGGCGTTGCGTTTTCAGCGACGACGTTCTTCACGGCGGTGCAGATCATGCCATTTGCTGCCGCGACGGCGATCTCGTTCACCAGTCCGATGGTTACGGCGCTGATGGCCGCGGCGTTGCTGGGCGAGCCGCTTCGCCGTGAGACGTGGATCGCGAGCTTTGCGGCCTTTGCCGGGGTGATCGTGGTGCTTCGGCCCAATTTTGCGGCCATCGGCCCGGCGGCGGTCCTGCCGATGCTGGCCGCCTTCGGCATGTCGCTGCTGATGATCGGCAACCGTGCGGTGCAGGGGCAGGGCTCAGCGCTCTCGATGCAAGTCAACGTTGCCATCTTCGCGACGCTGTTCCTGGTGCTGTTCACAATAGCCGGGCACTTCAGCGGCGTACCGAGCCTGCATGTCGGCATGCCGTCCTGGAGCGTCATCCTGCGCAGCTCGGCCATCGCGATCACCGGCAGCAGTGCGCACGCGCTGATCTATATGGCGACTTCGCGCGCGGGGGCAGCGACCATTGCGCCGATGACCTATGTCCAACTGCTTATGGCAGGCTTCTATGGCTGGCTCCTGTTTGGCGAGCATCCCGATCTCACCGCGCTGGGCGGCGCCGCGATTATCATCGGCGCCGGGCTCTACCTCTGGCGCAAGGGTCGGATAATCGACGAGCCGCAAGGCACCGACTGATCGTGGTGGAGGCCTGCTGGCTTTGCGAGCGGCCACTGGGCCGCAAGATCGAGTGGCATCATCCGGTGCCCAAGAGCCGGGGCGGGCGCGAGACGGTCGCGGTTCACCCGATCTGCCACCGCACACTCCATGCACAGTTCAGCAATGGCGAACTGGCGCGGATCGGCTGTCATCCAGAGCGGTTGCGCGCAGATCCAGTGATCGCGAAGTTCGTGGCGTGGGTCGCTGGCAAGCCGCCCGACTTCCATGCCCCGACTGCACGGCGGCGTTAGAGGATGTCGAGCAGCGGCTTCAGGCTTTCGAGCAGCACCGCAGGCCGGTCGCGCTCGGGCAGTTCAGCACCCTTCGCCATTATCCCTGTTGCCATGCCGACCGAAAGCGCGCCGACGGCGTTTGCCATGCGCATTTCGAGCGCGGGATCATCACCCACAACGACCATCTGGCTTGCCGCACTGCGTGGCAGGTTCATCAGCAGCCGCGCCGTATCGAAGGCGACGCGAGAGGGTTTGCCGAGGATGCGCGGGCGCTTGCCGGTCATCGCCGTGAGCATCGCGTTGATGGGATAGCTTGCGCCGATGGCGCGGCCGTTGGCGGTGGCGAAGAAGGGGACGTTGCTCGCGGTGAGCAGCCTTGCGCCCTTCCAGAGCGAATCACAGGCGGCTTCGAGCGCGGGGAAATCGAACTCGCGAAACCAGCCGGTGTAGACGGCCTCAACGCCCTCGGCCTCGTCGGATGGTCCGACAACATCGAGCCCGGCATCGTCGAGCGGGGCGCGGCAGCCTGGATTGCCCAGCACGCGCACTTTGCCCACGCCGCTGCGCTTCAGCCAGTCGGCGGTCGAGGATGAAGGGGTGAGCATCTGCGTGTCCTCCACCGGGAAGCCCGCCTTTCGCAGCGATGCGGCATAGGCTGCGGGCGGCTTGGCAGTCCCATTGGTGAAGACCACGAAGGGCGTGCCGCGCGCCTTCAGCGCTTCGAGCAGCGCGACGGCATGGGGCAGGGCATTGTGGCCGCCGCTCTGCGCGTCGCCCAGAGCAATCGTTCCGTCCATGTCGAAGATGTAACCGGCGGCGCCCTTGAGCCGGGCGGCGGATTCAGGGGAAATGCTCAAAGACCGGCTCCGGCGTGAAGGGCAAGGCGGAAGGATCCGCGTTCGATCACAAGGTCGCGCGCGGTTGGCTTGGCCGCGAGCTGCTTGAGCAACGCGATGACCGGTGCGGCCTCGGGTGTGTAGGTCGCGCGGCTGGGGCCTGCCGCCAACATCGCATCGACCTGTTCGGGCGGCATGACCGCGCGCAGGAGGAACTCCTCGTCGGGCATCGCATGGCCGAACTGGCGACGCAGATCGCCGAGCGCGGGGAAGGTCGGTTCGTTCTCCAGCTCGCGCGCGCGCGGGCGGTCCATGATTGCGGCAAGCACGCCCTTGTCGATGGGGGAGGTGGGCTTGCCGAACTTGCCGAGGCAATAGCGTATCACCTGATCGGAGACTTGCGCATAGCGCCGCTCGCCGATCACGTTGAACAAGGCCTGGCTCATGACCATCTGCGGGAACGGCGTGACCATGATCGGATAGCCAAGCTCGGCGCGGACCTGCTCGGTTTCGGCAATCACCGCTGGGAGGCGATCCGCCAGGCCGAGTTCGGCGAGCTGGCGCGCGGTTGTGGTCATCACGCCGCCGGCGATCTGGTGGCGCAGGAAGCTCGCATCGAAGTTCTGTGGCTGCCCGAACGGCAGATTCTCGGCAAGTGCAAGGCGGTTCCAGTAGGAGGTGAGCTTCGCCAGCGCCGCGCGGTCGATCTCGACGGTGTGACCCGCCTCGTCGAGATTGGCGAGCATCCGATTGGCCTCGGGCAGCGAGGAGCCGTCACCCGCCGCGCCGATGCCGACATGGATGGCGGAGATTCCGAGCTTTGCTGCTTCGAGGCTGGAGAGCATGCCCTGTCCGATGGTGGTGTGGGCATGGATCTCGAGCGGGCGATTGCCGATCGCGGCCTTCACGGCGGGCACCAGCGTGCGAACCCGGTCGAGCGAGAGGAGACCGGACGGGTCCTTGATATAGAACAAGTCGATATCCGGGCTCTGGCCAACGGCGCGGGCAAAATCGGCATAGAACCGGTCGGTGTGGAATTCCGACAGCGTGAAGGTGAGCGCGCACATGACCTCGGCGCTGCCTTCTTCCTTCACCAGCCGCGCCGCTTCGATCACCGCGGGCACTTCGTGCATCGGATCAAGCAGCACGAAGCGGCCGACGCCATTCACCTGCAGCGCGCGGTAGACGAGGCGCATGAACTCCGGGTCCGCCTGTTGCCATGCAATGAAGCGCAAGCCGGTGGTGATGAACTGCAAGGGCGTCGTCGGCATTGCGGCTGCCATGCGCCGCAGCCGCTCCCACGGGTTATTGCAGAAGTAGCGGACCGCTACGGCCATGTGGCTCGACGAGGTGAAATCGATGGCACGGAAGCCGCAAGCCTCGGTGAGCGAGGCGGCCTGCAGCATGTGCGCGGTGTTGAGGCCGGTGGCGCCCCACAGGCTCTGGTTGCCGTCGCGCATGGTCACGTCGACCAGCTTCAAGGTCGTCATTGGGCAAGTCCTGTCAGGAAACCGGTGTCGACCCCGCCTGCAGCAAAGCGCGGATCGGCGACGATGCGGGCATGCAGCCCGGCTGTGGTCGGCACGCCCTCGATGCGAATGCTCGCAAGCGCTGCCTTCAGCCGAGCGACGGCTTCGTCGCGGCTCGGCGCATGGACGATAAGCTTGCCGAGCAAGGAATCGTAGAAGGGCGGGACTTCTCCGCCGGCCGCGATATGGGTGTCGACACGAATTCCGGGACCGGCGGGCCACGCCGCGCGTGAGATGCGCCCGGGTGCGGGACGAAAATCGGCCTCGGGGTCCTCGGCGTTGATGCGCACTTCGATGGCATGGCCGAACGGGCGCACCATCGCCTGTGTTAGGGTGAGCGGCTTGCCGGATGCCACGAGCAGTTGCTGTGCGACCAGATCGACGCCGGTGATTGCCTCGGTCACCGGATGCTCGACCTGGATCCGGGCGTTGAGCTCGAGGAAGTAGTACGAGAAGTCGGTGGCATCGACGAGGAATTCGGCCGTGCCAGCGCCGCGGTAGCCGATATGCCGGGCAAGCCGGACCGCAGCCCTCTCGATGCCAGCGCGTGCTTCCTCTGGCATGGCCGGGGCAGGGGCCTCCTCGACGAGCTTCTGGAACCGCCGCTGGATCGAGCAATCGCGGGTGCCGAGATGGATGGCGTGCGTGCCATCACCCAGCAACTGCACTTCGACGTGGCGCCCCTTGGCGACGAAGCGTTCAACATAGACGGCGCTGTTGCCAAAGGCGGCCTGCGCCTCGGCCTGCGCCATATCGAGCGCAGTATCGAGATCGTCGGCGCGGTCGACACGGCGCATGCCCTTGCCGCCGCCGCCAGCGACTGCCTTGAGCAGGAGGGGGTAGCCGGTTTCTGCCGCCCGGGCATGGATTGCCTCGCGCGTCGCTGCCTCTCCGCCGGGGAGGACAGGCAGTCCCGCCTCCAGCGCCAGCGCGCGGGCGGCGAGCTTGTCACCCATGCCTTCAAGGGTCGCGATATCTGGGCCGACGAAGCGGATACCTGCTGCCGCTACAGCCTTGGCGAAGGCTGCGTTTTCGGAAAGGAAGCCGTAGCCGGGATGCACCGCATCGCAGTTTGCCGCGACCATCGCCGCGACGACCGAGTCGATCGCGAGGTAGCTCTGCGAGGAGGGGCCGGGACCGAGCAGCATTGTCTCGTCGGCCATGAGCGCGGGCAGCGATGTGGCATCGGCGCTGGAGACCCCGAGCACCGTGGTGATCCCCATCGCCTTGGCGGTGCGAATCACGCGCAAGGCGATTTCGCCGCGATTGGCTATGAAAAGTCGGCGGATCATGGGTGTCTGCCTCTGCGCTCAGGCGAGCCGGATGAGGGGTTGGCCCTTGGCGACCATTGTGGCGTTGGGGACGATCATTTCGGCGACGGTCCCTGCGCGCCCGGCGTGGACCGGGTTCATGAGCTTCATTGTCTCGACAATTCCGACGACGGTTTCCGGCCCGACTTCATCGCCTACCGCCACAAACGGCGGGGCACCGGGCTGGGGCGCGTGGTAAAACGTACCGGGGAGCGGGGCGGAAATCGCGTCGGGATCGGCGGCCAGCTCGGCCTCGGCAACGGCGGCTTCGGGCGCGCCGCCGGCCCATTGCCATTCCTGCGTCAGCCCGGCTTCGGCGCCGTCGGCACGCGCGAGGCGCAGGCGGAAGCGGCGGGTCGAAAGGTCGAGCTCGCGGTAGTGCGAGGCTTCGATGATAGCCGCGATCTCGGCAATGTCTTCGGCGGTAAGGGGCAAGTCCTCGCTCATGCGCGGCCTGCCAGCATTTCGCGCGCAGCGGCTATGATCGCGTCGGAGAACGCTGTGTCGTTGAAGTGCGCATCGACAGCGGTGACCGGGACTTCGGCGGGCATGACCTGCCGGAGGTATTCGGCGAACGGTGGCGGCACGCTCGGGTCCATCAAGTGGCCGGCGGGGCTGTCGTGATTCGAGAAGCCGTGGAGCGGCGTGAACACGCGTACCGGCCCCTTGGCATCGCGGACGTTGGTGGCGAGGTGGTCGGCCAGCTTCCTGAGATCCTCAAACGTTGTGCGTACGGCGGTCAACTGCGGGTTGTGCTCGTGATAGCGGCGGCCGGGGAACTGTGCGCGCGCGGCATCGATCGGGCCGCCGATGATGAAGTCCGCATTGCCCGGCGCCAGGATCGTGGGAATGCCCTTGAGCAGCGCCGCGCGCCCCCGATCGGGCCCGGTGTCGGCCAGCCCGCCGAAGATGTGGTCGATTATTTCGGTCTGCGAAAGATCGAGCACGAGCGCGACGTCCTTCCCCGTCGCCAGCGCGTCAAGCGTCGGCCCGCCCGCGCCCGACGAATGGAACACCATGACTTCACAGCCATCACTCTCCAGCGCCTCGCGGATGCGCTTGACGCTCGCTTCAGTGGTGCCGAGCGTGGTGATGAGGACAAGCGGCTTTTCGGCGGCCGCCTTGGGGTCATGGCCCTTGGCCATACCGGCAACCGCGTTGGCGGCATTGCGGAAAACGTCGCGGCTGATCGAATTGAGGCCGGAGATGTCGGTCACCGCGTTCATCATCGCGATGTCCTGTACGCCCATATAGGGCTTGGTGAAGCCCGAGGCCATGGTCGAGACGATCATGCGCGGGAGGCCGTAGGGAAAGCTCTGCATCAGCGCGCCCGCTAGCGCCGAACCCATCGAGCCGCCGACGGCGAGGATGCCCGAGATCGGGTCCTTGGCATTCCACGCATGGGCGGTTGCAATAGAACCGCGGATCATGGCGTCCTGACACTTGCCTTCGTGACCCAGCGCGCGGACCTCTTCTATCGTCATCCCGGCAGCAGCCGCGACGTCCTCGGGCGAAATCTCGGCCCCGCCGACAGAGCGCCGCACGCTCGGATCGAGGTGCACGACACGCACGCCCGCCGCTTCAAGCACGCCGCGTACGAAGCGCGCTTCCTCTTCCTTGGTGTCCTGCGTCACGATGAGCATGACGCTCGGCTTCGTCGTATCAGCCATGGCTATCCCTCGTCTCCCTCCCTCATGAGTGCGACATCCCGGTTGACTTTGCACGACGGTATGCAATGTGCGTGTTGCATAGGGTGAAACACGCTGGCGCGGCAGCGCACTGCGAAAGTAGCACCGGGACAGGATGATGCTGGAACGCAAGGTCAAGACGGTGCGCGCGCTCGAACGCGGGCTGGATGTGCTGCTGGAAGTGCAGGCGCGCCGCGCTGTGAGCCTCCATGAACTCCACCAGACGCTGAAGCTGCCCAAAGCCACCTTGCTGCGGATGCTACTCACGCTCGGACGCAAGGGGCTGGTCTGGCAGAGACTTGCCGATGGTGCCTACCTGCCGCATCTGGGCGCTGCGGCGCGGGGCACGGGCAGCGCGATCGAACAGATCGCGGAGATTGCCTCGCCCTATATGAAGGCACTGTCGACCAAGGTGGCCTGGCCTTCAGTGCTGGGGGTGCCGCGTCTCGATCACATGGAAATCCTCGAGACGAACAGCCCGCTGTTCCGGCTCGATTCCGCCATTCTCGGCCCCGTGGGCGTGAAGCTATCCTATATCCACACCGCAACCGGCCGCGCCTATCTTGCTGCCTGCGACGAGCAGGAACGCGAGGCGATCATCGCGCGGCTGCGGCCCAAGGATGCGGCGCCCGGGAGCGAGGACGATTTGCGGGCGATTCTGAAAGAGACGCGGCAGCGCGGATATGCTTTGCGTGAACCGATGCACCCTTGGCCAGACCGTTCGAAGCAGCTCGTCTTGCGTGACGGAAGGCGCTCGATGGCGGTCGCGATCCTGACCGGCGGCGCGCCGATCGCGACGCTCAACCTGACCTGGCCGGCGAAGCGCGGGACGGACGAAGCGGTGATGCACCGCCACCTCGATGCACTGCACCAGACCGCGCAAGCGATCGGTCGCGCCGTCGCCACCCAGTCGGTCGGCTTGGCGTCTGCGGGCACGTCCGCCTGATCAGCCACCTCGATGCGGCCTTGCAAGGCAATTCCACCATGTGAAATCCGTTAGTGTTGCTGATTAAATCGTTGGCTGGCTGTGCGACTATCCTCGAAACGGCAGAGAGGGAGGCTCGTGGGATGCGGCAGTGGGTGATCCGGGCAGGTGCATCTTCGCTCGATGACATGGCGTTGCGCGACGCGCCCGAGCCGGTGCCCGGCCCCGGCGACGTCTTGGTGCGTGTGCGCGCCTGCTCGCTCAATTTCCGCGACCAGATCATCCCGCAGGGCCTTTACATGGGCGGTACTGTCGCTGTCGACACGGTGCCGCTGTCTGATGGCGCAGGGGAAGTTGTGGCGGTGGGTGCCGGGGTCAGCTCGGTGAAGCCGGGCGACCGGGTCGCGGGGACTTTCTTCCAGAACTGGATCGACGGTCCGCCGAACCCCGGCGCTGGCCCCGCTCTGGGCGCGCCGCCAGCGCCCGGCATGCTGCAGGATCTGGTCGTCCTGCCCGAGCACGGTGTGGTGCCCCTGGCGGAAAGCCTCTCGTTCGAGGAAGCTGCCTGCCTTCCCTGCGCTGGGGTAACGGCGTGGAACGCCTTGATGGAAGGCCCGCATCCGGTCCGCGCGGGTGAGAGTGTTCTGGTGCTTGGCACGGGCGGCGTCTCCCTGCTTGCGCTGCAGATCGCCAAGGCTGCGGGGGCGCAGGTTATCGCCACCAGCTCTTCGGACGAGAAGCTCGCCCGCGTGACGGCGCTTGGGGGCGACAAGACCATTAACTACCGCAAGGAACCCGCGTGGGGAGCTGCTGCCGCGGATCTTGCCGGCGGCGGGGTTGACCATGTTGTCGAAGTGGGCGGCGCAGGCACGCTCAAGCAGAGCATCACGGCGGTTGGTTTCGGTGGCGAAATTGCATTGATCGGTGTTCTGACGCGCGAGGGTGATACCAATCCGCATCCGCTGATGTTCAAGGGCGGCTCGATTCGCGGTATCTTCGTAGGCTCGCGCGGCATGGCCGCACGGCTCAATGCCTTCATCGACGCACATGGTATCAAACCGGTGATCGACCGCAGCTTCGGGATCGAGCAGGCGCTTGATGCCTATCGCTATCAGTCTTCGAGCGCGTTGTTCGGCAAAGTCGTGATCACGCTCTGACAGCGGGGCCGCAAGGTCCGAACGATAATGGCCCAGCCGGACAAACGGCGGGCGCGAGGGAAGGGGTGGAAACGCGATGGTGCAGGCACTGGGCTTTGGACAGCGCATCGGGGGGGTGGCGCAGACCGCCTTCGTCGTTGCCGATATCCATGCCGCGATTTCCGATTTCCAGCGCGACCTCGGGGCGGGGCCGTTCTTCCTGCTCGATCACTTTCTGGGCGAGGGACAGGTCTATCGCGGCGCGCCTTCGCAGGCGGACGTCGCCATCGCGATGGGCTTTGCCGGGCACATGCAGATCGAACTGATCCAGCCGCTCGACGATCACCCCTCGGTCTACCGCGAAGTGATCGAGCAGCGCGGGCATGGCTTCCATCATTTCGGCATTGCCTTCAACGATGTCGACGCCGCGCTGCCGGCCTATCTCGAGCGGGGACACACCCTCGCGTTCCGCGCGCCGGTGCCGACTGGTGGCTCGGTCGCCTACCTCGAAAGCGCCGATCCTGCGGCACCGGGTTTCCTTGAACTGATTCCGGCGACCGAGGGCATGAACACGCTGTTCACCGCGCAGTGGCAGGCAGCGCAGGACTGGGATGGCAAGACCGATCCCGTGAGGCCGTTCCTGTGAGCGGCGCGCACCTCTCTTCGAGCATCGATGCTTCGCAGCGCCGCAGCGGCCGTTATCAGGCATGGGTTGTCGGGCTCCTCAGCCTCAACTTCGGCATCCTGTTCTTCGATCGCAACGCGCTCAACTTTCTGATGCCGTTCGTGCAGCCCGATCTGCACCTTTCCAATACGCAAGTCGGCATGTTCAGCTCTGCCTTGTCGCTGACCTGGGCGCTGTCGGGCTTCGCGGTCGGGCGCATTTCGGACAAGCTGGGCTCGCGAAAGCCGGTGGTGGTGGTGGCGACAATCGCCTTCTGCCTCTGTTCGTTTGCTTCGGGCCTTGCTTCCTCGTTCTTCATGCTGCTCGGCGCGCGTCTGCTGATGGGGGCTGCGGAGGGCGGCGTGATGCCCGTCAGCCATTCGATGATTGTCAGCGAAGTGGCGCCCGAACGGCGCGGCATGGCGATGGGCGTGGCGCAGAACCTCGGCTCGAACCTGCTCGGCTCGGGGCTTGCGCCGCTGCTGCTGGTGCCGGTCGCCGCCGCCTATGGCTGGCGCGAAGGTTTCTACCTGGCCGCCGCGCCGGGCCTCCTTACCGCCGTGCTGATCTGGTTTACCCTGCGCGAGCCGCCGGCCGAAGCGCACGATGCCGCGCAGCCCAAGGTTCCCCTCAGCGAAGCTTTCCGACACCGTAACGTGGTCCTTTGCGCGGTGATCTCGGTCCTGCTCGTCTCCTACCTCGTGGTGTGCTGGGCCTTCATGCCCCTCTACCTCACCAAGGTGCGCGGCTTCGCGCCCGAGACGATGGGCTGGCTGATGGCGACGCTCGGCCTTTCGGCGGGGCTGGGCAGCTTCGTCGTGCCCGCGATTTCGGACGCGATCGGCCGCCGCCCGGTGATGGTCGGGTTCGCTTTCCTCGGCGTGATCCTGCCGTTGGGCGGGCTCTACTACACGGGCTCGCCCTGGGTGCTCGCCGTGATCTTCTTCTTCGGGTGGGGGCTGAACGGGCTGTTCCCGATGTTCATGGCGACGATCCCGTCGGAATCGGTCGATCCGCGACTGACGGCGACACTGACCGGCGTGGTCATGGGTGCCGGGGAGGTGCTTGGCGGGGTGCTGAGCCCCTTCCTCGCGGGCGCGCTCGCCGATGTCTACGGCCTCTCCGCCGCGCTCTGGCTTATGCTGCTGCTGTGCATCCTCGCCGGGATCTGCGCGCTTGGCCTTGTCGAATCCGCCCCTCGGTTGGTGGCCCGCCGCAAGCTCGCCCCCACCTGATCCTCGCTGCAACAAGGACCACCGCCATGACCGCAGTGCAAAAGTTTGCTACCGAAGGGATTGCCCCGCCCGAGCGCCTCGCGTTCTGGAATGCGCTGGTCGACAGCGTCTACAGCGGGACGTACGTGAAGAGCGCCAGCGAGGACTTCACCGGCGAGATGTGGACCTGGCAAGTCGGCGATCTCGCGATGATCCGCCCGCGCTCGACCGCTTCGTTCGTGGGGCGCGATCCGCGCTACACGCCGGAGGAGCGGCTGATCCTGCACCTCCAGTGCCGGGGTTCGAGCATCCACCGCCAGAGCGGCACCGAGACCGCGATTGGCGCCGGCGATTTCATCGTCGCCTCGCCGCACGAGGCCTATGCCATCGACCTTGCCGCGCACGAGTTGCTTGTGGTCGAGTTCCCGCGTGCACCGCTGGCCGAACGCTTTCCCGGTCTCGACGATGCGCTGCGCCAGCGCATGAGCGGCGCCACCCCCGGTGCGCGTGTGTTCCACGATTTCCTGCTCTCGCTGTGGCGACAGAGCCAGCAGGGCCTTGCTGATCCTGAATGGCAGGACGGCGTGAGCCAGGTGTTCTACGATCTCATTGCGCTGGCGATGCGCGGGGCAATGCGGCCCGATGCGACCGTGCCTGCGGCCGACAGCGCGCTGCGGCGCCGCGTGCTGGGCATGGTCGAGGCGCAGCTGGCCGATCCGGGGCTGCGCACGCTGGATCTTGCCGCTGCCTGCGGTGCCTCGGTCCGCACGATCCAGAA
>Ga0315905_10001117_pt1 | contig 29060 bp, 28 predicted proteins | sample LakEriMetagenome_5_FD_203522 | JGI IMG/M metagenome (GOLD analysis project Ga0315905, IMG submission 203522) | Freshwater fungal communities from buoy surface, Lake Erie, Ohio, United States - Buoy 4 MA121 | ecosystem: Environmental > Aquatic > Freshwater > Lake | place: USA: Lake Erie, Ohio...
TGCGCATTGGTCTCGGCAGCGATTTTCCGGGCGAGGCTGGTCTTGCCGACACCGATCGGACCTTCCACAACGATATAACGATATTTTTCCAGGCTCATGTCGGAGATGATACGCGATTGCGATAACGGAATGCCTGCTGCGTGAGATGGGTGTGATCTGACCTCGATAGGCCTTCAGTCGGCAGGGAGCGCAGTGGCAGTGGCGTGGTCGATGACTTGTATGCGTTGATCCTGAACGTCGGACAGAAAATCTTGCGCCTGACCCTTGCCAGGAATATGGATCGCCGCATCCAGTTCAAGCAGAGGCTTGAGCACAAATGCGCGACCCGTCATGCGAGGATGGGGTACTTCCAGACTGCTACTCTGTATTTGAGCCTGCCCATAGAGCAATAAATCCAGGTCCAGAGTGCGGGGCGCGTTCCGAAATGGCCGCTCGCGCCCAAACGCTTGCTCGATTTTCTGCAATTCCGACAACAAGGTCTCGGCCGCAAGGCCTGTGTCAATGCGAGCCACTGCGTTGACGAAATCGGAGCCACCGGCATCAATGGGCGCGCTGGCGAATAGGGATGAGCTGGCCGACAAGCGGGTATCTGCCAGTTCTTGCAATGCCGCGATGGCGCTGCGTACGGTTTGCGCCGGATCGCCAAGATTGGCGCCGATGCCCACATAGGCCGAGACCCTGACGGTCACTGCGCATCCTCAGCGCTCTTGCTGCGGCCGCGTCCACCACGCCGCCGTCGCCGCTTGGGTGCGGCGGTGTCGGCCTCGGGTGGCTTGCGGTTGAGCAGCGATTCACGATCATCGCCGTCGGCCTGCATGAATTCCGTCCACCAGTCGCCTAGTTCACCATCGACCTCGCCTGATGCACAGCGCAGCAGAAGGAAGTCATAGCCCGCACGCAGGCGCGGGTGCTCCAGCAATTTGTAGGGTGATTTACCCGCGCGGCGTTCAAAGCGGGGTTGCATCGCCCAGATATCTCGCATATCGGTAGCAATCCGTCGCTGCAATGCGAGTTTTTCGGTCTGGCTATCGAGCACATCATCGGCGGCGAGATGCAGCGCTGGAATCGGGTATTCACCCGCTGCGCGATAAGCTTCCCATTTTTCCAGGACTTGATGCCACAGCAGAGAGGCAAACAGAAAACCGGGTGAGACCGGTTTGCCTTGCCGTATACGTTCATCCGTATTGGCCAGTGCCAGTGTGACGAATTTTTCGCCCATGGGCTGCTCGAGAACCACGTCCAGCAAGGGCAACAGTCCGTGATGCAATCCCTCTTGTCGGAGTTGCTGCAGACAAGCCATCGCATGACCGCTCATCAGCAGCTTAAGCATTTCATCAAAGACCCGCGCTACAGGCACATTGTTGATCAGCGGTGCCATCACAGAGATCGGCGCGCGGGTCGTCGGCGCAATCTTGAAATCGAGTTTTGCAGCAAAGCGCACCACGCGCAAAAGACGGACGGGATCTTCACGGTAACGCGCTTCAGGGTCACCGATCATGCGCAGCGAGCGGCTGCGAATATCCTTCATGCCGCCGTGATAATCGAGCACCAGTTGCTGCTCCGGATCGTAATACATCGCATTGATCGTGAAATCACGCCGCTCGGCATCTTCGTGCTGCTCGCCGAAGGTATTGTCGCGCAAGACCCGGCCATGCTCGTCCTTAGGGGCGCCATCAGATGAACTGCCGCGGAAGGTGGTGACTTCAATCAGATCCTGACCAAACATGACATGCACGATCTGAAATCGTCGACCGATGATGAACGCGCGTCGGAACAGGCGCTTGATCTGTTCGGGTGTGGCATTGGTTGCCACATCAAAGTCTTTGGGTTTGAACCCCAGCACCATATCGCGCACAGCGCCACCGACGATGAAGGCCTTGAAACCTGCGCGCTGCAAGGTCTCCGTCACACGTACTGCATTGGATGACACATCGTCGGGATCAATGCCGTGTTCATCAGGCCCGAAAACCAGCGGTGCATGAGCCTCGCCAGTGTTTGGGCCGTTGCCGAGAAGACGACGTATGAATTTTCTAATCATTAAACAGGTGCAGTATCGGCCAGCCATGCGCTTGTGCGTGAGACGTCAGCTTGGCATTAGGATTGGTGGCAACAGGATGGCTTACTGCCGAGAGCAGCGGAATATCGTTCTGCGAATCGCTGTAGAACGTGCTGCGCGAAAAACTGGACAGCGACAGATTCATGGTTGAGAGCCACTGATGCAGGTTGATCACTTTACCCTCTGCAAACGGTGGCGTTCCGATATGTCGGCCAGTGATTTGTCCGTCGCTATCGAGTTCGGGTTCGGCCGCAATCAGATGGGGCACGCCGAAAGCGTTAGCAATCGGACCCGTTACAAACCGGTTGGTGGCTGTAACAATGGCGATCAGATCGCCCTCCTGCTGATGCTTATTAATCAGCGCGATTGCTTCAGGTCGAATCGCCGGTGCGATAACTTCAATCATGAATTGGGCATGCCAGGCATCGAGCTGAGTGCGAGCAAAGCGCGCGAGCGTGCCAAACGCGAATTCGAGATACTCAACCGGGTTGAGTGTGCCTTGCTGATACTGCTCGTAGAAGACTACATTGCGTGCGGTGAACGTAGCCTGATCCACCGCACCAGCGCGGACCAGGAACTGTCCCCATTCATAGTCCGAATCTAGGGGTAGCAGCGTATTGTCGAGATCGAAAAGCGTGAGGTTCATGAGGTTGGTTGAGCGTTGCCGAGTTGCAGCAGCTCTCGCAAAAGCGGCATCGTAATGGGGCGCTGCGTCTCCAGAGAGTAGCGGTCCAGCGCATCCAGGATCGCTGACAGCGATTGCATGTCTCTGCGAGAGTGCGTTAGTAGGTAGGGTAACACGCCCGGCGAGAGTGCCATTCCACGGGCATCGGCTGACTTCGATAGTGCATCGATTTTTTCTTCGTCAGACAGACCTTGGACCCGATAGACCAGACCCCAGGCCAGCCGCGTACGCAAATCCTCGCGCAGCATTAGCTGTGCCGGTGGTCGGCTGGCAGCGGCCACCAGCACGCCACCGGCTTCGCGTATCTGGTTATAAAGTGCAAATGCCGCAATCTGCTGGTCGTCATCAAGGCGGTCGCAATCGTCAAGCAGATACAGCAATATCTCCGGCGACCACGCATAATTCTCAGCGGGTTGGTCGGCGTTGAGGTAAAGCGCTCGTTCGCCTGCGGCCAGTGCGTGCAGCAAGTGAGATTTGCCAGCGCCTGCCTCACCCCAGAGGGTAATGAAACGCTGATCCAGTGTGGTCGTTTCTCTACGCGCGATGTGGCGGAGTATTGCAGCGAGTTCCTGGTTGCGTCCAATGACAAAGCTATCAAGTGTGGGCGGCCCGGCTGCACCCCAATCAAGCAGTAACTGCCTCATGACTGATTGTAGAAACTGCTGTTGAGGTAATGTTGGCGCAAACGACCAAACACCACCAGAAGAATCGCAGAGGCGGGTAGCGCCAGCAGCACGCCCACAAAGCCGAATAACTGACCAAACGCGAGCAATGCAAAAATCACGGCAAGAGGATGCAGACCGATGCGCTCGCCCACCAGCCGTGGCGTCAGATAAAAACTTTCGATGAACTGTCCCAGTCCATACACAATAGCCACGGCGATAAGCCCATGGGCAGTATCAAACTGCAGCACCGCTGCGACGATAGCTAACAGCAGGCCTACACCAAAGCCGATGTAGGGAATGAACACCAGCAGCCCGGTGAACAGACCGACCGGCAGCGCGACATCGAAACCAGCCACGGCAAGGCCAATCGAGTAGTACGCCGCCAGCAGCAGCATGACCAGCAATTGACCGCGCAGATATTGCGCGAGCAGGCTGTCAACTTCCTGTGCTATCGAGGTCACCCGTGCGATCCAGCGGCGTGGTACGTTTTCACTCATGCGCGCAAACAGGGTATGCCAGTCCAGTAATACATAAAACAGCACGATCGGTATCAGCAATAGCGTTGCAGCCCATCCGATGACGGCGGTGCCGCCCACCCGCAGCCAGCTCAGCATGGTGGTGCTCAAGCCATCGCTTGCGGCGAGTTTTTCAGTGATGATGTCCTGAATACCCGCCAGATCAAGCCGGCCACCCATACCCATTTGACGCAGCCAGACGCCCACACTGCCATCGATGCGGTCTAACAGTATGGGCAGCCTTTGTCTGAGGATGGGTAGTTCTTCACCCAGCACGGGCAGGACGATGAGGACGATGGCAGCAATCAGCAGCCCGACAGCAGCGATGGCGATCAGCGCTGCCACCGTGCGCGGCATTCCGCGTGCTGTCAGCGTATCTACCCCGGGATTAAGGATGTATCCAATGATTCCCGCAGCGACAAAGGGCGTCAGAATAGGCCCGAGTAGGACCAGCATAACGGCCAGCAAAATGCCGACGGCTAGCCATAGCAGGGTCTGTCTTTGTTCGGGCGTGGTCACCATGGGCATGTCTCGCGGGGCCGGGGAGGGCGATTTGGTAAAATGTCGGTCGCTCCGGCACTCTGGCACCGTCGCAGCTGCGTCATTTTACCGTTTCCTCTGCCTGATTTCCCATTCATTCATCATCCGCAATCATGTCCACAAAGCCCCCGGTTTCCCTCTCTTATCGCGATGCAGGTGTTGATATCGATGCCGGCGATGCCTTGATCGAAGCGATCAAGCCATTTGCCAAGCGCACGATGCGTGACGGTGTACTTGCCGGTATCGGTGGCTTTGGTGCGTTGTTTGAAGTCAGTAAAAAATACCGCGAACCTGTGATGGTCTCCGGAACCGATGGTGTCGGTACCAAACTGAAACTGGCTTTTCATCTGAACCGGCACGACACGGTCGGTATCGATCTGGTTGCCATGAGTGTCAATGACATATTGGTTCAGGGTGCTGAACCCCTGTTCTTTTTAGATTACTTTGCCTGTGGCCGTTTGGATGTTGCTACTGCGACCGACGTTATCAAAGGCATTGCGGCGGGTTGCGAACAGGCTGGCTGTGCCTTGATCGGCGGCGAGACAGCAGAGATGCCGAGTATGTACCCCGACGGTGAATATGACCTCGCCGGTTTTGCTGTGGGCGCGGTAGAAAAATCTCGGATCATTGATGGTAAAAAAATCAGCCCCGGTGATGTCGTGCTCGGTTTGGCGTCTTCAGGCGCGCATTCGAACGGCTACTCGCTGGTGCGCAAAATTCTTGATGTCGCCAAGCCGGATCTGAATGCGGACTTTCATGGGCGGCCACTATCGGATGTGCTGATTGCACCAACGCGCATTTATGTAAAGCCGTTGCTGGTGCTAATGGAAAAAATTGATATCCATGGCCTGGTTCATATCACCGGTGGAGGACTGGTTGAAAATATTCCGCGCGTATTACAGTCGGATCTCACCGCCGTACTTCACCGTGATGCCTGGCAAATGCCACCGTTGTTCACATGGCTGCAGCAGCATGGCGGTGTCGAGGATGCAGAAATGCATCGTGTCTTTAATTGCGGTATCGGCATGACAGTCATTGTCGCTAAAGACAAGGCTGACGAAACTGAGGCGATGCTCAGGCAATCAGGTGAGACAGTCTTCCGTTTGGGAGAAATTCGCGAACGTCAGCAAGGCGAGCCCCAGACTATCGTCGAATAGCACTTGCCTAGCAATCGTCATAGGGGCTCGTGCGTCCGTTTAGATGAACCTGCACTAGTCGGCCATTTCGCATGTTGAAGAAAAACCGAAAATCGTCGCGATCTCCATCGCTGCCATCGCAATACATAATGTAGTTATCTTCGTTCAGACTGCGTTTTGGCTCGCCTAGATAGCCGTCTGAAGGTACTGATCGACGAGTCACCTGCGGCACCGGAATCCGAAATCTCAACGTGCCATCGGGTTTGAGTACGTTCCAGTATCGCCCGCCCGGCGTGACATACACCAGCCCCGATCTGTCAGGGATCGGCACCGGACAATGCTGATTCTCAATCATCTCGTCCTGAAATATCCAGCGTGTGGCTACCGGAAAGCGCGTCTTATCGGGGCCGATCAGCTGATAAATCCATTTCATGATGTCGCGCGTCGGCTCATGAAAACGAGAAACCGATCCGTCGTTCCAGACCTTTACCGGATTTTTGATCAGATCGCGTGGTTTTAACTTCAATTTTTGAGGTGGATTAGTGTCCTCTTTCATCACATCCTCGTCAGCGTCCATTGTGTATGAATGGTTAGTACGGCATTGAAGGAAGCGATTGACGAGATGCGTAGTTGAAGAGGTAGGTATGCATCATCGTCAATTCACGGTTTTGCTTTACATTCGTTAGTGATGCTTCAGACCTCATGCATCACGATGAATTGCAGCGTTACGGATTGTCTTGCATTCGATGAGCATTGCAAGCATTGACTTTGGTTGGTGTCAAAGATGCTTTGCACTTTGTTCACTCAATTTCGATTGTTGTCGCTAAATTTTCACGCTGCTGAAAAGCATGATTGATGCTTAGCATGATTGTTGAATTGCATGATTGTTATTTGGGTAATGTAATCAGTGGCTGCAGTTGATGTGAGTCATGTATTTTCCCGTTACCTCATTGCATACGTCCAAAGAAACAGAGACGTATCAAGAAGCATGCCAGCGAGGAATGCTCAGGGGCTGCGCAGGTGATCAACGAGGTCGAGTAACTCGGCTTTCGGAGGTGGCGTGAGTAAAGAGACGATGATCATCGCGGCCAGTCCCGCGGGCACACCGAAAACGCCCGCGGACGCAGATGCGATATGAAACCATAGCTGAGCGCTGCTGCCACCCAGCGCAGGATTGGTTTGCACCAAATAGATGAGACAGACGAAAAATCCGGTCAACATGCCCGCAATTGCCCCTTTCTGGTTGGCCCGTTTCCAGAAAACGCCCAAAACTAGTGCGGGGAACAAGGTGGATGCCGCTACCGAAAATGCAATGCTGACCATGGACAAAATATCGCCTGAGCGGAAAGAGGCGGTGTAAGCGGCGAGCAGGGCGACTACCAGCAGAATGAGTTTGGAAACGGTGACTTGTTTCTGGCTTGAGGCTGCTGGGTTCACCATCTTGAAATAAGTATCGTGCGACAGTGCGCTGGATATGGTCAGCAGCAGTCCATCCGCCGTGGAAAGTGCAGCAGCCAGAGCACCGGCCGCGATCAGCGCTGAAATCACATAGGGCATGCCGGCAATTTCCGGTGTGGCCAGCATCACCATATCGCCATTGATGACGATCTCTGCCAGCTGAACCAGCCCATCTTGATTGATGTCGGTGATGTTGATCAGCGGTTTGAGTTTGTCGATGTTGGCCCAGTAGCTGACCCAACCGGGAAGGTCGGCGAAAGGCGAGCCAACCAGTGAGGTATAGATTTCATATTTCACCAGAACGGCTAGTGCGGGAAATGCGGTGTATAGCAGCAAAATAAAAAACAGTGCCCAGAAGACCGACGCGCGTGCCTGCGGAACGGACGGTGTTGTGTAAGAGCGTACCAGTACATGGGGTAGTGCGGCGGTCCCGAGCATCAGGCAAAAAACGAGTGCCAGAAAATTATTGCGTTGTATGTCCGAACTGGCCTTGTCCGCTGCCGGGAAAGGCTGGGTATGAGATTGCAGTGCTTGCGATCGCGCGAGATCGGCATCGCGCGCAAGCAGCCAGACGCGACGTGCTTCTTCCGGACTTTTTGGGTAATCAGTGAGTGCGCGGTTTGCTGACTTGATCTCGATGAGTGAGGCATTGCTGGTTTGTAGTACCTGCAAACGGCGACGTGCATCTCGCAGGCCTTGGTCCCATGACAGCGGAAGCGCTGCCAGTTTGGCGTCGTATTGCTGCGAGCGTTCGCGATACAGGTCGCGTACCTGTTGTTCGCTCTTGCTGACGGCAAGTCGTTTTTCTTGTGCAGTGAGTTTTTCTACAGCGGAGCTGTAAGCGATCTGCGGGATGGGTATACCGGTTTGCTTCATCGCCAGCCACGACACCGGGATCATGAAAGCGATCAGGATAATGATGTACTGCGCGATCTGGGTCCAAGTAATCGCGCGCATGCCACCCAGAAAAGAGCAGACGAGAATGCTGGCCAGTCCGAGAAAAATACCCACCGAAAAATCAATGCCGGTGAAGTGGGAGGTGATTAGCCCCACGCCATAGATTTGTGCGACTAAGTAGGTAAACGAGATGACCACGGTCGCAAGTACCGCCAACAGGCGAACTGTGTGGCTGCCGTTCGTACCCGAATAACGCGCAGACAGAAAATCGGGCACGGTGTACTGCCCAAATTTACGTAGATAAGGCGCGATCAGCATCGCCACCAGACAGTAGCCACCGGTCCAGCCCATGATGTAGGCTAGACCGTCGAAGCCCTGCAAGTACAAGCCACCGGCCAAACCCATGAAGCTTGCTGCGGAAATCCAGTCTGCTGCTGTGGCCATACCATTGAATAACGCGGGTACGCGACGACCTGCGACATAGTATTCAGCGACATCCGAGGTTCTACTGAAGACGCCGATAAAGGCGTACACCACAATGGTGGCAAATAAAAATAAGTAGCCGAGCCAGAAGCGAGGGAAGCCCTCATGCTCGAGAATGGCAAGCGATATCAGTAAAAATCCAAAGCCCGCGGTGTACAGACTGAAGTAGCGCACCAGCCGTCGCGTGAAGCCGTCAGTTTTCATTCGCGGCCTTGGTCGAAGTCTCAGTCGTAGCCTCAGTGGCAGCCAGCGCATCAAGTTTTTTCATGACCAGCACATACACGCCAATCAGCGCCAGATAAACCAGAGTCGTTCCCTGTGCCGCCATGTAAAAAGGTAGGGGCCAGCCAAACACAGAAAGGCCTGCGAGCTCGCGCGCATAAAACGCAAAACCGAAACTTACGAACAGCCAAATCATCAATAAAAAAAGTGTCAGTGCTTTCACGCGCTGCCAAAAGCTGACAGCGTGCGCAGGAAGGTGGTCGGAAGAATCCGTCATGAATGGACGCTTTCTTTCAACGGCTTGGATGATGACATCGGTAGAGCGATGCGAATCAGCAGGCCGGGAAAACGCGGATCATTCGAGCGTGGATTGTTGAACAGATCGATCTCAGCCGCATGGCGCTGAGCGATTTCGCGGACGATCGCCAACCCTAGCCCGCTGCCTTCCACTTCACTGCCTAGAATGCGGTAAAAACGTTCAAATACATGCCCACGCTCTGTCGCCGGAATACCGGGGCCATTGTCTTCAACTTCCAGCAGCACTTTGTTTCGCTCTGCATTAGCACGCACGCGCACCGTGACGCGTCCGCCGAGCGGGGTGTAGCGCAATGCATTGTCGATCAGATTGTTCAGCATCTCGCGCAGCATGGTGGCATTGCCTTGTACGACGAGATCGGTTTCATCTTCTTCGAAGCCAAGATCGATCTGGCGTTCCAATGCTGACTGAAACCAATCTTGCACCGTATCGCGAACCAACACACGCAGGTTTGTACGTTGCAGTGATGTCGTCTGCGGCGAATCATTTTCTGCGCGCGCCAGAGCGAGTAACTGGTTGACCAGTCGCGTTGCAGATTCGGAGCTCTTTGAAAGCTGTTCAAGCGAGCGCTGAATTTCTTCGCGGCTCGACTGCCGCATGGCTAGCTCCGACTGCATGCGCATGCCAGCCAGCGGCGTTTTCATCTGATGCGCTGCATCAGCAATGAATCTTTTTTGTGAATGAATACTTTGTGACAGACGTGCCAGCATGTCATTGAGTGAGTTCACCAGCGGTGAAATTTCTTCAGGTACGGCCCGTGAATCAATCGGCGACAAGTCATCCGATCGTCGCGAGCGTATATGGTCTTGCAAGGTGGCCAGTGGTGAAAGACCGCGAACGAGCGCGAACCACAACAGGGTGAGTGCAATGGGCAGAATAATAAATTCGGGCAGGATCACGCCCTTGATAATTTGGTTGGCCAGTTGATGTCTTTTTTCCAGTGTTTCTGCTACTTGCACCAAAGCGTAGCGCGGACCTTCAGCGCTTGCGGTTGCGGTTGCTGTGGGCATGGGCTGAAGATTCACATACAGATAAGCGACGCGCACTTCCGTGTTGCGCATCTGTGCATCGCGCAGCGCCACTGACCAGGGAATGGGTTGGTCTTCTTCATCTGGCAGTGGAATATCGGTGTCACCCGAGACCATCTGGCGCTGTGCGCCACGGATCTGAAAATACACATTGTCGACGTCATCAGCGCGCAAAATGTCGCGTGCGGAATAGGGTAGTTCAGCGCTGACCTCACCATCGACTTCTTTGACTTGCTGTGCAATGACAGTGACGCGATCTTCCAGCGCACGATCAAAAGGCTCGTTGGCAATTGATTTGGCGATCAGGTAGGTCACCCCAATGCTGACTGGCCAGATGAGCAGCAAAGGCATCAGCATCCAGTCAAGGATTTCGCCGAAGAGCGAATGCTGACTGTTCGTATCTCGTGCCGAATCTGCAGGGGCTTCTTCCTCGTTCGGGCTACGCTCAGTATCCACGGCCACTGTTAGGCAGTGCCGGTTTCGGGGTTTTGTATCGGGGCGAATTTCTCAAGGCAGTAACCAAGACCTCGTACCGTCGCGATACGGATGCCGCCGCTTTCGATTTTTTTCCGCAGGCGATGCACATAGACTTCGATGGCGTTGTTACTGACTTCCTCGCCCCATTCGCACAGATGGTCGACTAGTTGGTCCTTCGAGACCAGTCGCCCGCTGCGCTTGAGCAGCACTTCTAGCAATCCCAGTTCGCGCGCGGAGAGATCAATCATGTGGTCGTTCATATAGGCGATTCGGCCGACCTGATCAAAACCCAGCGGGCCATGCCGGATGACTGTAGGACCGCCACCGGCCCCACGCCGTGTTAGCGCCCGTACCCGCGCCTCTAGTTCGGACAGCGCAAAAGGCTTGGCCATATAGTCATCTGCCCCCAGATCCAGACCTTTGACCCGCTGTTCCACAGAGTCTGCAGCGGTCAGGATCAGCACGGGGACTCGGGATTCGCGGGTGCGCAGACGTCGCAATACTTCAAGCCCGGACATCACCGGCAAATCCAGATCGAGAATCAGCAAGTCGAAATCCTGGGTTGAGAGCGCATTGTCGGCCGCCTGTCCGGTGTTGACGCAATCCGTCACATAGCCGGACTGGCGCAACGAGCGTGTCAGGCCATCAGCCAGCACACTGTCATCTTCGGCGAGTAGGATACGCATGCGTTTTTCTTTATGTAGTGAGGGCTCGCGGTCTGCGCGACCAGATCGCTGGCCGGCACTTGGCCGGTATTTTGTTACAAGTCTATTGGCTTTGGGTGTTGCTATCAACAAAGCATCTGCAAGCTTGTTTCGATAAAGTTTTCGTTTTAATAATTAATTGAGTTTAAATTGGGCTTGCCTAAGCCACTGTTTTTTTATACAGTACTGTCTGGCGCATATGGCGATCCAGCCAACGCAACGGGCAAACCTATTCACCGAACTGAGAGAGTATTCATGGACGACAGAAAAGCCACAAACGCTGATAAGGCCAAGGCACTTGGCGCAGCCCTCGCGCAAATCGAGAAACAGTTCGGCAAGGGCTCAGTGATGCGCCTTGATGGCTCGGTCACGGAAGAAGTTCAGGTCGTCTCCACCGGTTCGCTGGGTCTGGACGTTGCGCTGGGTGTCGGTGGCCTGCCGCGTGGCCGTGTGGTGGAAATCTACGGCCCTGAATCTTCGGGCAAGACCACACTGACACTGCAAGTCATTGCTGAAATGCAAAAACTTGGCGGAACCTGCGCGTTCATTGATGCCGAGCACGCGCTGGATACTACTTATGCGCAGAAACTGGGCGTCAACCTCAATGATTTATTGATTTCACAGCCGGATACCGGCGAGCAGGCGCTGGAAATCACTGAAGCACTGGTGCGCTCAGGCGCGGTAGATCTGGTCGTCATCGACTCGGTAGCTGCTCTGACGCCCCGTGCTGAAATCGAAGGCGATATGGGCGATTCACTGCCCGGCTTGCAGGCCCGACTGATGTCACAGGCCTTGCGCAAGCTGACCGGTTCCATCAATCGCACTAATACGATGGTCATTTTCATCAACCAGATTCGTATGAAAATCGGTGTCATGTTCGGCAACCCTGAAACTACCACCGGTGGTAATGCGCTGAAGTTTTATGCTTCAGTGCGTATGGATATCCGTCGTACCGGCTCTATCAAATCCGGTGATGAAGTCATTGGCAATGAGACGCGCGTTAAGGTCGTCAAGAACAAAGTGGCTCCGCCATTCCGGGAAGCGCATTTCGATATTCTGTATGGAGAAGGCACATCACGCGAAGGTGAAATCCTCGATATTGGTTCTGAGGCAAAAATCGTGGAAAAATCCGGCGCCTGGTACAGCTATAACGGCGAACGTATTGGCCAAGGTAAGGACAACGCACGTCAATATCTGAAAGAGCGTCCAGAACTCTCGCATGAGATCGAAAACAAGGTTCGGGAGCATCTCGGTGTTCCGCAGTTACCCGCACTGTCTACCGCAACGAAAATCAAGGCATCCAAAGTTGATGCTGACGCGTCAGGAGCGGCCAAATCAGACGCACCAGCTGAGCTTTCTCCTGCGGCTGCCCGCAAGGCAGCCAAAGCGCTCGCTGATACGAAGGAAGGCGAGTAAGCGTCTGTTTCGTCGGGTTGCCGGTAGCGCTGCGCCCCACAAAGACAGCGCTCGTTGCACATGCCGCGCCCTAAACCCAGTCTGAAAGCTCGCGCGTTGCGATATCTCGCAGCGCGCGAGCACAGTCGGCAGGAGTTGGCTAGAAAACTGGCCCGCCATGCCGAAGAATCGGACGATATTCCTGCCGTGCTTGATTGGCTGGAAGCCTCGAAGTTTCTCTCAGAATCCCGTTTCGCAGAATCCCTGGTCAATCGTCGCGTCGCACGTTATGGCAGCTCCCGCATCTTGTCCGAACTGCAAAGCCATGGCCTGGATGACGGCACCGTCTCCAGTCTGAAACGCACATTGATTCTTAACGAAGATCAGCGAGCGTGGGAAGTCTGGGAAAGAAAGTTTGGCAAGCGTGCCGAATCAGCGGCAGAAGCGGCCAAACAGATGCGATTTTTACAGCAGCGTGGGTTTTCTTCCGCGGCGATCAGTGCGGTGATGAGACGTGCAAAACAACATGATGCCGAATAGAAATATGCGACCCAATCGCATGCTGAATTACGCCCGTAATCATTGCCATGGTGCTTGTTTTCGGGCGGAATTCATGCATGCCTGTGCTACACTTCGGCAGCTTTGCAGCGCCGCCTAAGCGGCACCAGTCGTAGAAGCTGCGACAGGCTGCACAACTGACAATCGAGCGCCAGCCGCCCCGGTTCACCGAGCGCCTCTGTACCATGCCCTTACCCGCCTCCAAAACCGCACGTGCGCCGCGTCACACTCGCAGCATCGTGGCTCAGGCTTTCGAGCGTGATGATGGTCTTTGGGATATCGACGCACGCATCACCGATACCAAACCCCGTATTGTCGAGCTCGCCTCTGGCCAGCGCGCACCCAATGAGCCGATTCACGATCTTTGGCTCAGGATCACCATCGATACTCAACTCAATATTGTTGACGCGGAGGCCGTGTCTGATTCGGTGCCTTATCCTGGGTATTGCGACACTTTTTCTGATGCCTATAAAAAGCTGATTGGCCTGAATCTCATCCAGAGTTTTCGTCATAACTTGCGTGAACGACTGGCCGGTTTAAACGGCTGCACCCATCTGACCGAATTGAGCAGCGTCTTACCGACTGCCGCGATACAGGCCTTTGCCGGTGATGTGCTGCCCACCCGTGATGGCGAAAATGACGATGAAAACGCCCAGCCACCGTTTCAGCTGGACCGCTGCCACGCGTTGCGACGCGACGGGCCGGCAGTTGCAAAATATTACCCGCGTTGGGTTACCAAGCCTTCAGCCAAGCGCTGAAAATTTCAAAAAGATTTATTCAAAACAAATGTGCGTTAGGGGGAAGTCCGCATGAAAATCCATGAGTATCAGGGAAAAGAAATACTGAAAAAATTCGGTGTCACTGTGCCACGCGGTATTCCGTGCATGAGTGTTGATGAAGCCATCAAGGCTGCAGAGACTCTCGGCGGTCCAGTTTGGGTTGTCAAGGCACAGATTCACGCCGGTGGCCGCGGTAAAGGCGGTGGCGTGAAGGTTGCGAAATCAATGGATCAGGTGCGCGAGTATGCGAATCAGATCATGGGCATGCAACTGGTTACGCATCAGACCGGTCATGAGGGACAGAAAGTGCGGCGGCTGTTGGTTGAAGAAGGCGCAGATATTAAAAAAGAGCTCTACGTCTCCATGGTGACAGACCGCATTTCTCAGCGCGTGGTGCTGATGGCCTCGAGTGAAGGCGGCATGGACATCGAAGAAGTCGCTGAAAAACATCCCGAGCTGATTCATAAAATCGCGATCGATCCAGCGACTGGCCTGAAGGACGCTGAGGCGGATGACATTGCTGCAAAAATTGGTGTGCCACCGGCGTCAATTGCCGATGCGCGAAAGCAGTTGCAGGGTTTATATCAGGCGTACTGGGAAACCGATGCGTCACTGGCCGAAATCAATCCCTTGATCCTGACCGGCGATGGCAAAGTCATCGCACTGGATGCAAAGTTTAATTTCGATAGCAATGCCTTGTATCGCCAACCTGAAATCGTAGCGTATCGCGATCTGGACGAAGAAGACCCGGCTGAAGTCGAGGCTTCCAAATTCGATCTGGCCTACATTTCATTGGATGGCAATATCGGTTGCCTCGTTAATGGTGCTGGACTGGCGATGGCCACGATGGATACCATCAAACTCTTCGATGGTGAGCCAGCCAACTTCCTCGATGTGGGCGGTGGCGCAACGGCCGAGAAAGTCACTGAAGCCTTCAAGATCATGCTGAAGAATCCGCATTTGAAAGCGATACTGGTGAATATCTTCGGCGGCATCATGCGTTGCGATGTGATCGCCGAAGGTGTGATTACGGCGTCACGTGCGGTATCACTGAGCGTGCCCTTGGTCGTACGCATGAAAGGTACGAACGAAGACATCGGCAAAAAAATGCTTGCCGATTCCGGCTTGCCTATCATTGCCGCCGACACCATGGAAGAAGCTGCGCAGAAGGTCGTTGCTGCAGCCAACGCTCACTAATTGCGCAAGGAACAATCATGTCGATTCTGATTAATAAAAACACCAAAGTTGTAACGCAGGGCATTACCGGTAAAACCGGCCAGTTCCATACGCGTATGTGCCGCGACTATGCAAACGGTAAAGAATGCTATGTCGCTGGCGTCAATCCTAAAAAAGCCGGCGAAGATTTCGAAGGCATTCCGATTTACGCCAATGTGCGCGAAGCGAAAGAAAAGACGGGCGCTAACGTTTCTGTTATCTACGTACCGCCGGCAGGTGCCGCCGATGCGATCTGGGAGGCGGTTGAAGCCGAACTCGATCTGGCCATCTGCATCACCGAAGGCATCCCCGTGCGCGACATGCTTGCGCTGAAAGACAAAATGGCCAAGGCGGGCAGCAAGACGCTATTGCTTGGACCGAATTGCCCGGGCTTGATCACGCCTGACGAAATCAAGATCGGCATCATGCCGGGACATATCCACAAAAAAGGCCGTATCGGTGTGGTATCCCGCTCCGGTACGCTGACCTATGAAGCGGTCGGTCAACTGACCGCGTTAGGACTCGGTCAATCTTCAGCCGTGGGTATTGGTGGCGATCCTATCAATGGGCTCAAGCACATCGACATCATGACAATGTTCAATAATGATCCGGATACGGATGCGGTCATCATGATTGGTGAAATCGGCGGGCCGGATGAAGCGAATGCCGCCTACTGGATTCGGGACAATATGAAAAAACCTGTGGTGGGTTTCATTGCGGGCGTTACTGCACCGCCGGGTAAACGCATGGGTCATGCCGGGGCATTGATTTCTGGCGGTGCGGATACTGCGCAAGCCAAGCTCGAGATTATGGATGCCTGCGGTATCAAGGTCACGCGTAATCCTTCGGAGATGGCGCGATTGCTGAAGCCGATGCTATGATTTTTGCGAAGAGGAAAACAAAAAGGGAGCTGCTGCTCCCTTTTTGTTTCGTATAACGGATTACCCAACCGCCTGGGTAGACCGCGAGCTTATCAGACCTTGGGTTGTAAACGCGCCGGCACTGTACCGGTTAGTACCCATTGGAGCCCTGATCCGGGTGTGCAAGTGCCCGTGTAAATCAAGGTGTTGCCAGCGGCAACACCCGGAATGCCAGCGCCATAGGTAATGGTGACTATTCCACTCGTTGCACTCGCTCCAGTAGCAGCGATACCCGTCACGTTCTTGCCCGATATAGTCGCTGGCAGACCAAGATCGTCATGAGAAAGAGCTGCACCCCTCCGCTCGAGCGTTCCATCACTGCATGCGATGCCCATTGCTGTCATCGCGGGCGTTGCAATACTCGGGCCTTCCGCAATCCGCGCTTTCGCGGTGTAATCCTGATAAGCAGGAATACCCACTGCAGCTAAAATACCGATAATCGCAACCACGATCATCAGTTCAATCAATGTAAAACCCTGTTGTGCTGCCCCGCTGGGGCGGCTGCGGTAAGTACTTCTCATATAACACTCCCTAGTGAAAACTGAATTAACTGTGAAATCCACGAAATAGGTGGATTCATGCAGAAGGGCAAGGTCTGTGCCACATCAGTGTCCGACTAAAGCTGTCAGTGTTATCCCAGTGCTGATGAAAATCTATTCGTCAAAAATAGCCGGTATTCGATCGATTTATCCTTTTAAATAAAAATCTGAGCGTCTTTGTTCAATGTTTGCCTAAATTTGGTTTATATCGATCGGCAAATTTTTGATCCCTAGTTAATTAACGCAGAATTTTTTGCATTCGCCATAACAAAGGCGGAGACAAGAAATGACAATTTATGTGGATAAAAACTAGTTTTGTCATTTAGTGACAAATTATGTCAATTTCTGCCGGCGCATAACTCACACGAAAAATCTCATCATCATTCGCTATCGAGGCTGAGGCAACCTAATGTGGCCGTATCGTTCAAGTTGCTATCAGGAATGGCGGTGCTAGAATAGCGGCGCATTTCAAGTGCCAGAAAATCGTGCAATATCAATGACTTCTGGTATTTCCCGGCAAAGCGAAGGCGGCTTGATGAAGCAAGGCGGCATCAGAATGATTGGCGACACTGGCGAGGAGGATGCTCGCAGCCGCCGCTTGCGCTGGCTTCGCTGGGTACTCATCGTGTTGTTGGTCGTAGGTCTTGGCTTTCTCGCCCGGCGCATGGGACTGGTCGCAACGCTGATGAAGGTCTGGCTGATCATCGTCAGCCTGCTGGTTGTGACCATCGTATGGACAAAATGGTCGGGCCGCCGCCGTCAGCGTCGCTGGCGTCGCGACGGCATTTTGTTTGAGCCACAATTGCCGCGACCCATTTCGTCGATACCAGACGACTATGAGTGGCAACTGCCGTCCCATCCGCTGATTCGGGCGCCGCTGGCGATTGCATTGACTGCGGTGTTGTACTGGGTGCTGGTCGTTCATGGAATGCAGTTGCCGGGTAGCTGGCTGGTCGGTACCGCCGTGCTCGCGCTGATAAATTTATGGCTCTGGCGTGAACCTTTGCTGCTGGTGTTCATCGTTGGCCTGGCAGTCTTTATCCTTGCGGTGATCCGCTGGATTGTTCAAACTCTTCCCCTCATGGGCGCTATAGCGGCGCTTTTGGTAATCGGGGCGGCAGTGATCGCACTGTGGATGAAAGTTAGGGAACGTCAATCAATGGGTAGTGCGAACGAATGAAAAAAGAACCCGGTGTCAATGGCGAGTGGATACCTGTCAGCGCGCATGAGCGGGTGTCGATTTCGGCCGTACCCACGTTCGTTACGCTCGGTGCGCCTGCGGTCGTTCAGACCTGGTACGCATTTACCACCCAATCCGGACCGGGCAGTTGGGTATTGCCACTGATGATATGGATTTATGGTCTGATGTTCTGGATCATTTCAACCGGCAGGCAGTTAGTTAAGTCCAAGCGCTGGGAATGGACCGACGAGGCCCTTGCGCAACAACGTCGATATCTCAGTGATGGCCGAGTGGCCAGCCGTAAGTTTTGGGGCCACTGGTGGGTGCGTTTTCCGATTGGCCTGTTATTTCTCAGCGTTGGTATTCACGCGCTGCTAAGTCGTGACTTTAATGCGCAATGGATCAGCTTCATTTTGCTCATGTGCGCATTTGTTACGCCTTTCGTTTTTGTCGCCGAGATGGCCGCATTGCCCCTCATTTTATTTTTGCTGATCGGATTTATGGGCGTGGTGGCGGTGATGCCGTTGTCGGTGATCATCATGCTGGTGGCGCTAACTATGGTGGCTACCGTGTTGATGGCGATGGATCAGCGCAGCAGGCAGCGACCCAAACGTCCCAAGCCTGAGGCGAAAAAAGAGGATAAGTCTGTGGCGCAGGAAGCGGCCACTGATATACCGGCTGCAGATGCGGCGCCGGCCGAGACTCCGGATGAAAATCTGGAAGCACCTGCTGAGTTAGCTGCACCCGAGACTTCATCTGCCGACACGCCACCCGATGACACGTCATCCGCAGAAACGCCACCCACCGAAGCAAACGAAGCTGAAGATAAAAAATAAAAACCCCTGCTATCCGATGAGGAGCAGGGGTTTTTGTTGTACTGACAGCTGGTGCCTCGGGTCGGAATCGAACCGACACTCCTTGCGGAACCGGATTTTGAGTCCGGCGCGTCTACCAATTTCACCACCGAGGCGTTGGCAGAATTTTACCAGAACTCTGCCTTGCTTCAGCGCTGATACAGGCCAGCGTTCACCAGCCCGTTAAGTTTATTGCATATGCTGTCCGCCATTGATCGCGATATTGGCACCTGTCAGGAACGCGGCTTCATCGGAAGCCAGATAGGCGACCAGTCCGGCGACTTCTTCGGGCTTACCTAAACGCCCCATCGGAATTTGCGGAATGATCTTGCTGTCCAGGACGTCTTGCGGAATCGACGTCACCATCTTGGTACCGATATAGCCAGGTGAAATCGTGTTGACGGTTACGCCTTTGCGCGCAACTTCAAGCGCGAGTGCCTTACTGAAACCATGCATGCCAGCTTTTGCTGCCGAGTAGTTGGTCTGACCGAACGCACCTTTCTGTCCATTGACAGATGAAATATTGATGATGCGTCCCCAGCCACGATCGGTCATGCCATCGCAGACCGGCTTGGTCATGTTGAACACCGAGTCCAGATTGGTTTTCATGACTGCATCCCAGTTGACCTTGTCCATTTTCTTGAACGTCATATCGCGCGTGATACCCGCATTGTTGACCAGCACATCGACCGGCCCCATGTCTTGGGTGATTTGTGAAATACATTCCTGCGCTGATTCAAAGCTGGCGACGTCACAGGGATAGGCGCGGAAATGATAGCCCTTGACTTTCATCTCTTCCAGCCAGGCGGCTACCTTGGTATTACCGGGTGAGTAGGTGGTAACTACCTCATATCCCATATCAGCCATTTTCATGCAAATGGCTTCACCCAGACCGCCCATGCCCCCCGTGACCAAAGTAACTCGACTCATATCTGCTCCTTATTGTGATGTTATTCATTCGACAGCGCGTTGATACCGCACTGCCAGTTAAAAATCAGCGCTCGATCGCCAGCGCGACGCCCATACCGCCACCGATGCACAAACTGCCCAGCCCGCGCTTGGCATCGCGTCGGATCATCTCGTGGATCAGCGTCACCAATACCCGGCAGCCCGATGCGCCGATCGGATGTCCGATCGCGATCGCGCCACCATTCACATTGATCTTGCTGGTGTCCCAGCCCATTTCTTTGTTAACAGCGATCGCCTGTGCAGCGAAGGCTTCATTGATCTCCATGAGATCGAGATCTTGCGGCGTCCAACCTGCGCGTTTGAGGCACAACTGACTGGCTGATACCGGGCCCATGCCCATGATGCTGGGGTCTAGTCCGGCGGATGCATAAGCGCGTATCTTGGCCAGTGGCTTCAGGCCGAGTTGAGCCGCTTTGCTGGCGCTCATCATCATCACTGCGGCGGCGCCGTCATTGATACCTGATGCATTGCCTGCGGTGACCGTACCTTCTTTGTTGAACGCAGGGCGCAGTGATGACAATGCTTCCAGCGTACTACCCAACTTGATGTATTCGTCGCTGTCGAAAATGGTGTTGCCTTTTTTGCCGACAATTTCCAGTGGCAGGATTTCGTCTTTGAACTTGCCAGCTTTTTCCGCAGCTTCTGCTTTGTTTTGCTAGGCGAGCGCGAATTCATCTTGCTCGGTGCGTGAGATATTGAATTTCTTTGCGACGTTCTCTGCGGTGACGCCCATGTGATACTGGTTGTAGACATCCCAGAGACCATCAACAATCATTGTGTCGGTCAGTTTTGCGTCACCCATGCGAAAGCCATCGCGAGAGTTGTTCAATACATGGGGCGATGCGCTCATGTTTTCCTGGCCACCTGCAATGATGATTTCCGCATCGCCACAACGCAGTGCCTGCGCTGCCAGATGTGTGGCCTTCAGACCGCTACCGCAGACTTTGTTAATGGTCATAGCGGGCACATGGTCAGGGAGGCCGCTGCGTATGACCGATTGCCGGGCGGCGTTTTGTCCGACGCCTGCGGTCAGTACCTGCCCGAGAATCACTTCACTGATTAGTGCAGGATCGACCCCGGTTTGTGCGAGCAAACCTTTGATCACATGCGCGCCCAATTCGGTCGCCGGTATCTTGGCGAGCGTTCCTCCAAATTTGCCCACCCCGGTTCTGGCGGCAGCGACAATAACGACTTCATCCATTACTTTTCTCCAGTGACTGAATCCACGCTCAGTAAATCAAAAACTGACATAATCAAAAACTCACATTCAAGCGATCCGACATGATGAAAAGTCGACTCGCGAAACGCGATAAATTTTAAAGACGAGTGATTTCAGGCAATTGATACTGGTCAAGCTTTATTCAGATCAATGACCGGATGAGTGGCACTACAAAAGCGCACATTCACCGCAGGGCAATACCCTGCGTAGAGCCGGTTGCCAAAAACGGAATTTTGAGGAACATCTAACGGCGGCCGGGATCGCAAATCTACCCGTCTCTAGGGGTGCTGCGCCCGCTTGTATTGTTATGTGACCAGCTAGGTCGTTATGAAGGGATAATATCGTGGCACTACGCGCCGGGGAAGGAAATTTCACATCCGAAAAGCCGATCGGCAAGAAATTCAAAAGAAGATTATCAAATTAAGATGAGTTTTTGGTCGTAACCCCGCTCAGCTTTCTTACTTTGAGCTGTTGTTTCACTAATGCCTTACTGAGAATCTTGTAAGTATCCATATCGAACACCGGCCGCGCGGGCGATTTTTCCATCAGATCCTCCAAGGCTTCGTCAGATTCTGCGGTACCCAGATAACACCAGTTATTCACCAAATGAACGGCGGTCTTGCCATTGCTGCCCTGTTCAATCAGGCTGACCGCGCCCTCATGAGGCCAGGTCTCCACACGTAGCCCTGAAAGCGCCGCACGCAAGCGTGCGTGATGCAGTGCTTCAGCTTCCTTGCCTATGCACACACCTTTGCAACGCTGCAGTTGCCATCCAAAACAAGGTTTGTTGGATTGTGCGCGGCCCTCAAGACCGAGTTGCACCAGACAGAGCTCATGCTGCTGGGCGAGCTCTCGCAATGTGCTTTCGGCTTTGCGTTTGGAACTGAACAAGCCATAGACGGCATCCGTGCGCCCGAAATCTGCATCACTCGCATAACTGAGTTCAGGTAGGGCATGAATGCCCGCATCGTCTTTGAGTCGCCATGCGCACAAACTACCTTGGCGTCGCAATTTACGGTTGTGAATGGGCTGCAGCGATTTCACCAACTGGGCTTCGAGCAGCAGCGCACCAATTTCCCCTACGGTTTCTCGCCATTCGATGCGATGCAGTTGCTGTGAAAGACGCATTTCCTTGTAGAGCTTGTGGTCGGCACTGAAGTGCGACATCACGCGTTGACGCAGATGCACACTTTTGCCGACATACAGCGGCAAATCATTTTCGCCATAAAACAAGTAAACGCCCGGTGTGTCAGGTAAATGGTCCAGTGTGTCGCTGGGCAGATGCGACGGCAGGCTGGGGCGCTGCAACAAGGTTTTAAGCACCGGCGTTAGCACATCCTGCGGTACTTTCTGCTCCAGTTTTTGCCAGAACTGCCAGATAAGATCTGCATCCGCCAGTGCGCGATGTCGCCCAACCGGTATGAGTTGATGTCGTGAAATCAAGGCATCAAGATTATGGCGCGATTCTTCGGGAAAAATTGCCCTTGAAAGTTTGACGGTACATAGCACTTCCGAACGAAAGCTGTAGCCTGCTTCACTAAAAGCATTGCGAAGAAAGCCGTAATCAAAGCGGGCATTGTGTGCAATGAACAAGGCATCCTGAAGACGCTCATGCAATGCCGCTGCCAGTTGTGCAAAAGACGGCGCAGTACGCACCATCTCATTGCTGATGCCCGTCAATCCCTGAATGAACGCCGGAATCGATACACCAGGATTGACCAGACTGGACCAGTGCGTGGCGTTGCCGCTGCGGTCAACTTCAACCAATCCGATTTCGGTGATGCGGTCTACTGCTGGGTTAGCACCCGTGGTTTCCAGATCAAGGAAGATCAGTTTTTCAAAGTTCATGCAGGAGGAATATGGAGAGTCAAACGCCATGTTGGTAGTGCTGTCTGCATCGGCCCGACTAGCCAGCAAAATCTTGTTAGAGGCCCTTATTTGCTCCAGCTGTCTTTCAAGGTCACGATACGGTTAAACACTGGTTTGCCGGGAGTGGAATCCACGCGGTCGGCAACGAAATAGCCGTGACGTTCGAATTGAAATTTGTCATCTGGATTTGCTTTGTCTGCACCGACTTCGAGGTAGGCGTTGATCACGGACTTGGTATGTGGATTGAGTGATTGCTTGAAATCTTTACCGCCGGCATCCGGATGCGGATCGGTAAACAATCGATCAAAGAGGCGCACTTCAGCCGCCACCGACTGCACTGCGGATACCCAGTGGATATTGCCTTTGACCTTGTAGGTTGAGGCGCCATCAGTACCACTCTTGCTGTCCGGGTAGTAGGTGCAATGTACGGCGATGACCTTGCCCGAGGCATCTTTATCGCAGCCCGTGCATTCGACCACATAGCCATATCGCAGCCTGACCTTGTTGCCGGGGAAAAGGCGGAAGTAGCCTTTCTCGGGCACTTCCATGAAATCTTCCTGCTCTATCCATAACTCACGGCTAATCGGGAACTGACGGTTACCACGCTCGGGATGATGCGGATGCACCGGCGCGCTGCAAGCTTCGGTGTGTGCTTCTGGAAAATTATCAATGATGAGTTTGAGTGGATTGAGCACGCACACGATCCGAGCCGCTTTGTCATCCAGATCGTCGCGCAGCGCACCTTCCAGCGTACTCATGTCGATCCAGCTATCTGATTTCGCAACGCCGATGCGCTCGGCAAACAGCTGCAAAGATTCGGGCGTAAAACCACGACGGCGTATTCCGACAATCGTTGGCATGCGCGGATCATCCCAGCCATCGACAATCTTTTCCTCGACCAGCTGCAATAACTTTCGCTTGCTGGTGATTGCGTACGTCAGATTCAGGCGCGCGAATTCATATTGCTGTGGCAGAGGTTGTTTGAAAAATCCGCCCTCGGCAAGTTGTTCGAGTATCCAGTCGTAAAACGGCCGATGATCTTGAAACTCCAGCGTACACAGCGAATGGGTGACGTTTTCTATCGCATCCGAAATCGGGTGCGCGTAGTCGTACATGGGATAGATGCACCATTTGTCGCCGGTGCGATGGTGATGTGCATGACGTATGCGATAGATGGCCGGATCGCGCATATTCATATTGGGCGAGGCCATGTCGATTTTCGCGCGCAGTATGTGCTGACCATCGGCGAACTCGCCCGCCTTCATACGGCGCAGCAGATCCAGCGATTCTGCTGCGGGGCGCTCACGAAAAGGTGAATTTTTGCCTGGCTCGCTGAAGCTGCCGCGATTGGCGGCCATGTCTTCTGCGGACTGGCTGTCGACATAGGCATGGCCAGCGGTAATTAACCATTCAGCCATTTCATAGAGCTGATCGAAATAATCGCTGGCAAAATACTGATGCGTATCGGTTTGGTCTTGCCAGGAAAATCCCAGCCACTGCACGCTGTCGATGATGGTGTCGACGTATTCCTGGTCTTCTTTGGTCGGATTGGTATCGTCAAATCGCAAATGACAGCGGCCATCATAGTCGCGCACAATGCCGAAATTTAGACAGATCGATTTTGCGTGGCCGATATGTAGATAACCGTTGGGCTCCGGTGGAAAACGTGTGATAACCGTCGGCAGCGCTTTGCCTTGCTTGTCTACGCGGCCCGCATATTTACTGCTCGCTGTGTCGGCATCCACAATTGCGCGCAAAAAATTGGATGGCGCCGCTGGCGCGTTGTTACTGCTGTCGTTACCCATGGGATGATGGCAAGGCGAGGAAGAGAATGGACGACAATTTTACCGTAGCCAGCGCAGCGCATCATGGCAGGAGACAGACAGATGTGGACTTACCCCAGAGTATTGGCCCATCGGGGCGGTGGAATTCTTGCGCCAGAGAACACGATGGCGGCTTTGCGCTGCGCTGTTGCCCATGGTTTTCACGCGGTTGAATTTGATGTCATGGCTGTTCGCGGTGATGGTCTGGTGCTGATGCACGATCCCTTGCTGGGGCGCACTGTCGCGGGAGAGGGGCAGGTTGCGGATTTCACGCTGGATGAACTCGTGGCGATGGACGCGGGCGACTGGCATTCTCCGGCGTTTAGCGGTGAGCCCGTGGCGGGTTTTGCGGATGCTGCTCAATTCTGCTTGGCGCATGACTTGTGGATGAATGCCGAAATCAAGCCCGCACCCGGCATGGATGCACGTACCGGATTTCTGGTGGGTCAGGCCTGCTCGCGCCTGCCTCTCGGAAGTGTGTTGCTGTCCTCATTTTCTATCGAAGCCTTGCTGGCAGCGCAGGACGCTGCGCCTGAGGTGCCGCGCGCTTGGTTGGTTGATGTTGTGCCCGCTGACTGGGCGTCCACGGTGCAGCGATTGGGCGCTTCTGCATTGCACGTGAACGCACGTTTTTTGACTCAAGCCCAAGCCGTCGCAGTAAAAGACGCAGGATACGGATTGTTTTGTTACACCGTGAATGAACCAGATCAAGCGCGTGCATTACGCGCGATCGGTGTTGACGCTATCTGTACTGACCGGCTTGATTTGATCGGTGCCCATTTTTTTGATGGGGCTCCTCAAGCTTAGTTTTTTGGCAAGTGTGCGGGTGCTGACGCAGATACTTAGAGGAACTTCAAAAGGAACTTCAAAGGAACTTCAAAGGAATTTCAAAAGGAACTTCAAAGGAGCTTCAGAGGGCCTTCACGTATAATCAGCGGCTTTCCGGGGCTCGCCCCGTCGCTCCGAAAACAGTTAATCAAGCGCTCATGAACTCGTCAGAAATACGGGATAAATTCCTCAGTTTTTTTGCTTCAAAGGGCCACGCGGTCGTGCGGTCGTCCCCTCTGGTGCCCGGCAATGATCCCACCCTGCTGTTTACCAACTCGGGCATGGTGCAGTTCAAGGATGTATTCCTCGGTGCCGACAAGCGTGACTATGTTCGAGCCGCATCCGTGCAGCGTTGTCTTCGCGCAGGAGGCAAGCACAATGACCTTGAAAACGTCGGTTACACCGCGCGCCATCACACTTTTTTCGAAATGCTGGGCAACTGGTCTTTTGGTGACTATTTCAAGCGCGATTCGCTGAAGTGGGCTTTTGAGTTATTGACCAAGGTTTATGGTCTGCCTGCCGAGAAGCTCTGGGCTACCGTCTATCACACGGATGACGAGGCCTACGATATTTGGGTGAATGAAATCGGATTGCCGCCCGAGCGGGTCGTTCGTATCGGTGACAACAAGGGCGCGCCCTTTGCTTCCGACAATTTCTGGCAGATGGCCGATACCGGTCCCTGCGGACCGTGTTCCGAAATCTTTTATGACCATGGACCCGATATCTGGGGTGGACCGCCCGGCAGCCCTGAGGAAGATGGCGATCGCTATATCGAAATCTGGAACAACGTCTTCATGCAGTTCGATCGTCAGATTGACCCGGTGACTGGCGAGGCGACCCTCGCACCGCTGCCGGCGCCCTGCGTTGACACCGGCATGGGTCTGGAGCGTCTGGCGGCCATCCTCCAGCATGTGCACAGCAACTATGAAATCGATCTATTTCAGCGGCTCGTCACTGCCGCTGCCCGCGAAACCGGTGTCAGCAATCTGAGTCATAGCTCATTGCGCGTGATTGCCGATCACATTCGCGCCTGTGCGTTCCTGATTGTTGATGGTGTGGTTCCCGGCAGCGAAGGACGCGCTTATGTCCTGCGCCGTATCGTTCGGCGTGCGCTGCGTCATGGGAACAAGCTCGGGCAAAAGAAACCCTTCTTTTACAAACTGATTCCTGATCTCGTTGCCGAGATGGGTGCCGCTTACCCTGAGCTGGCCGATGCTGCCAATCGCGTGGCGATGGTGTTGAAGCAGGAAGAGGAACGTTTCAGCGAGACGCTGGAAAACGGGATGAAAATACTTGAAGCCGCGCTGGCGAAAGATCCTCTGCGTCTCGATGGCAAGACCGCATTCGCACTCTATGACACGTATGGTTTTCCGCTGGACCTGACGGCGGATATTTGCCGCGAGCGTGATGTCACGTTGGATGAAGCCGGTTTCCATGAGGCGATGGAAAAACAGAAATCGACAGCGCGTGCAGCGGGTAAATTCGAAATGGCGGCCAGCCTCGAGTATACGGGTCCGAAAACAGAATTCAAAGGCTATGACCACTTGGCCGACGAAGCCAGTGTGCTGGCAATTTATGTCGGCGGACATTCTGCAAAAGAAGTCTTGGCTGGCCAGGAAGCGATCCTCGTGCTGGATCACACGCCGTTTTATGCGGAATCCGGCGGCCAGGCAGGCGACGTGGGTGCTATCGAAGCGGGTAATGCGTCATTTGAAGTTCGCGACACGCAAAAAATTCAGCCGGACGTCTTCGGTCATCACGGTACGCTGGCCAGCGGCAAGCTTGCGGTGGGTGACAAAGTCAGTACCCGAGTCAATGTGATGGTGCGCGCGGCAACGATGCGCAATCACTCGGCCACGCATCTGATGCACAAGGCCTTGCGGACGGTGCTGGGCGGTTATGTCGTGCAAAAAGGCTCGCTGGTGGATGCTGACAAAACGCGTTTCGACTTTAGTCACAACGCGCCGCTGACGGCGGATGAGATACGTCGTATCGAAGCGCTCGTTAATCATGAAATTCTCGACAATGCCGCGACCAGCGCACAGCTGATGTCCTACGACGACGCGATTCGACAGGGCGCCATGGCCTTGTTTGGCGAGAAGTACGGCGATCATGTGCGTGTACTCGGCATTGGTTCATCGACAGAGCTGTGCGGTGGCACCCATGTCAATCGCACTGGCGACATTGGCTTATTCAAGATCGTATCCGAGGGCGGCGTGGCGGCGGGTATACGGCGCGTCGAGGCAGTCACGGGTGGAAACGCACTCGCGCTTGTGCAGTCGCTGACGACACGTGTCAATGAAGCTGCTGCCGCGCTCAAAGTTCAGCCGGATGAAATTACGCAGCGTATTGCGCAGGTTCAGGATCAGGTGAAATCGCTGGAAAAAGAGCTGGCATCCATTAAGGCGCGTTTGGCATCTGGGCAGGGCGACGAACTGCTGTCGCAAGCAGTGGATATGCATGGCATCAAGGTGCTCGCAGTGACGCTGGAAGGTGCCGATGTAGCGACGCTGCGTCAGGTGATGGACAAGATGAAGGACAAGCTCAAAACTGCTGCCATCGTGCTCGCCTCCGTGGCCGACGGCAAGGTGACGCTGATTGCGGGAGTGACCGCTGATGCGACGTCCAAGGTCAAGGCGGGCGAGCTGGTGAATTTCGTTGCACAGCAGGTGGGTGGCAAGGGCGGCGGTCGCGCCGATATGGCGCAAGCGGGTGGTACGGACCCGAGTGCCTTGCCTGCCGCACTGGCAGCAGTCGGTGCCTGGGTCGGTGAGCGCGTAGGCTAATGGAGTTTCGTTTTTGTCCCAAGTGTGCAGCGCCTCTCGTGCTGCGTACCGACGGCGAAGCGGGTGCTGATGGCGACAAGGCGCGGCTTGCTTGCCCGGACGGTCACTGGACGCACTGGGATAATCCGCTGCCTGTCCTCGCGGCGCTGGTGGAGGTCGAAGGCAAGATTCTGTTGGCCCGCAATGCGGCCTGGGGCCCGAAAAATTTTGCGCTGATCACCGGCTTCATGGAGCGTGGCGAGACGCCGGAGCAGGGTGTGGCTCGGGAGCTGAAAGAAGAAACTGGTCTGCATGCCGAGGCAACGACCCTGATTGGCGTGTATGAATTTATACGCAAGAATGAGCTGATCATTGCCTATCACGTACAGGCGTCGGGCGAGATTAGGCTCTCGCCTGAACTGGTGGAAGTTCGTCTCGTATCGCCCGAAAAACTGCGCCCTTGGCGGGCTGGCACGGGCTACGCGATGGCGGACTGGATGCGGGCCCGCGGACTGGAGCCGGAGTTTCTTGATTGGGGCACGCAAGCGCCCGCCGATGAATAATGTGCTGAGAAAAACGCGATGGAATTTCAAAAAGACCTAGATGCACGCGGACTGAATTGCCCGCTGCCTATTCTGAAAGCAAAGAAAGCGCTGGCCGACATGCAAAGCGGTGATGTGCTGCGCATTCTGGCCACGGATCCGGGTTCGGTGCGCGACTTTGGCGCGTTTGCCCGCCAAACGGGCAATGAACTGCTCGGCCATGAAGAGGCGAACAAGGAATTTACGTTTTTCCTCAAGCGCAAGTAAACCGATGTAAGCCGACGCAGTTTTTCCACATAACCGAACGACCGTGCGTAAATTTTGCGCGACGGGTCTTTCTTATCTATAATCGCGCTTTACGTTAACGTCAATTTGCTCCCAAGGATTCCCATGAAGGTACTGGTTCCAGTCAAGCGCGTGGTC
>Ga0315905_10001118_pt1 | contig 29050 bp, 16 predicted proteins | sample LakEriMetagenome_5_FD_203522 | JGI IMG/M metagenome (GOLD analysis project Ga0315905, IMG submission 203522) | Freshwater fungal communities from buoy surface, Lake Erie, Ohio, United States - Buoy 4 MA121 | ecosystem: Environmental > Aquatic > Freshwater > Lake | place: USA: Lake Erie, Ohio...
ATTGTACCGTTGTCGTTCATCATATTGATGATTTCCAACTTGTATTTTTCTCCGAGCATAAAGTCGTTCATGTCGTGAGCAGGCGTAACCTTCAAGCATCCTGTTCCGAATTCCATTTCCACATATTCATCCGCTATCACGGGAACTTCGCGATTGACCAATGGAACTATCGCCTTTTTGCCGTGAAGATGTTTGTAGCGTTCGTCTTTCGGATTCACACAAACTGCAGTATCACCCAAAATGGTTTCCGGGCGTGTAGTGGCGATGGTAATGTATTCGTTGCTGCCCACAATTTGATAACGCACGTGGTATAACTTCGAGTTGACTTCGCGGTAAATTACTTCCTCATCAGATAAAGCAGTGAGCGCTGCGGGATCCCAGTTTATCATGCGTTCACCGCGATAAATCTTTCCTTTTTTGTAGAGATCAATGAACGTATCCACTACGCTCTCGTAGTATTTCTCGTCCATGGTGAAGCGAGTGCGATCCCAGTCGCAGCTTGCTCCTAGTTTCTTCAATTGTTCGAGAATGATACCGCCATGTTTGTGCGTCCATTCCCATGCGTGCTCCAAGAACTTTTCGCGAGAGAGATCACTTTTTTTAATGCCTTCCGCACGGAGTTTCTGAACCACTTTGGCTTCTGTCGCAATAGAAGCGTGGTCGGTTCCAGGAACCCAACAGGCGTTTTTACCTTGCATGCGTGCACGGCGAACCAACAAATCCTGAATGGTGTTGTTGAGCATGTGCCCCATGTGCAACACGCCGGTGACGTTTGGCGGAGGAATTACAATGGTGTAGGGCTCACGACCATCGGGTACGCTCTTGAAAAGCTTGTGCTCCATCCAGTAGCCATACCATTTATCTTCGGTTTGAATCGGGTCGTATTTGCTGGGTATTTCTGCGCTCATGTTACGTCACTTTTGGGAGTCGCGAAAATAACACCAACTACTGCATTTGCGAAACAGCTTTTGGCTTGTCGAGTATGCGACTCCATAGCGTTCCAAACGCTCGGTTGAAATCGTCCTTTTTCCATTCCGGCATTATTTGATTGGCACTCCAGCCGTCCCCGCATGATTCAATTCTCCAATGAAAAACAAATGCCTTATGCGGTTCCGTTTGCGTAAAGTCTGAGCGACCCCATTTGGCTGTGAAGAAATCAATGCCGTCGTTATAGGGTGTGGCCAAATAGGCTCCCTGCCCGAACCATTGTAGGACCTTCATGATGCGCTGATCCGGATGATTTTCGATCAGTTCATGATGGATTGGATAGCCAACCCATTCTACGATTGGATCTTTTTGAAGCAAGGAGTACTCACCAAAATACAGGGTGTCTTGCGACACGGCGATGCCCGACCAGAGTATGTTATTGAACATGGTAGGGGTTGTTTTCAGCGTGTTATAAGAAATGCTACTCGCCTTAAGTTGACTTTCGAAATGGGAGTGAACGGTGTATTTGTGATAGAACGTTAGCACCATATACAACCCTGCATATGAGCAAGCTGCAGCAGCCCACCGAATGCGATTGGGGTTTTCTCGATGGAGAAACAAGGGGACGAGCATTAGAAGTAGGAATGGAATTGTCCATAATGGGTCTACCACCGAAATATTATTGAACCCAACGAGATAATCAGTAAAAGGCAAAAGCAGCTGAGTGCCGTAGGTCGTGCAGCAATCGAGAAGCGCGTGGGTAATAAGAACAGAAGCCCAGAAGATGTACCAACGGCGAAAGGATATCAAGTCTTTCCATTTGTTATGGCACCACTTGGCCAATGGATAGGACAAAAGCAAGTGAATGAAAAGAGCGTGCGAATAGCCTCTGTGAATTTGAAGCTTGGTGATTTCATCGCTAAACAATGGATTGAGCAATACGTCGAGGTCAGGAAGTGTGCCGCCAATAGCTCCCAGAAGCTGTGCTTTGTTGCCTAATTTTTTACCGAGCAGTATTTCACCCACTGCTGCGCCCAACACAATTTGGCTTAATGAATCCATGTGGCGAATTAACAACACAAGGTTGTCCAAGTTCAAATGTTTGAAATTCAATTGAAAATTGACTTGCTATCCGCAGAACGCATGGAAGAATCGTTTACATTCGACTCAAATCTTAACAACCATGAAGCATTTTGTCTTTTCATTAGCAGTTTTTGCTGCGTCAATTTTCACAAGCTGTTCTCCAACCAGTGAAGATCAGATAGTAGCCGACACGCAAGGATTATCCGGTAAACTCGTGAAGCGAGAAGCTCTCGTGCAGGTTCCCCAGGGTGAACCCTTTTCGAAACAGAAGGTGGATGATTATGTCAAGGAGCTGTACACTGCCAACGGTGATTTCCGCTGGGAACAAGCTGACTTCAAGATGCTTTGGAGTGCCATTCAATATGGAGATCAAACAGTTGCTATCGGATATCAGCCTGCTGAATACGTGGGATTGGAAAACACTATCTACCGGGTTCGTATTCAGCAAGGCGCATGGAAAGAAGTGCATGACGCTTTAATTGCTTTTATACAAAGCGAATTGGCTCAGCGCGGACTGGAATCGGAATGGCGTGCTATTTTGGTGGAGGATGATCCAATTCTTCCAATTATCACCCTGAAGCTTTCTGATCGCCATGTTCTTACTGCCCTGCGCAACCTAAAGAATGTGCGCTACATAGAGCCTTTGGATTATGCTCACGCTGATTTGATGACCGAGGAGCGTTCAACGTCAGGATGTTCTGTGAGCACTTACGCATTGAACACTGCTGACTATACCACAACAACACCTAATGCTATTTTGCCCTGGAACTTTGGTTTGATGAACATACCCGCTGCGTGGAATACAGCTCAGGGACAAGGTATAACTATTGGTGTAATCGATGCAGGATTGAGCTCTTCGCAATCGTTGTTGGGTTCTGATTTTAACAACGGCGATAGCAATGTAGGCCGCTCATTAACTACTGATTTTACGTTTGGCAGCAGCGCTTATTCAAGTTGCTCGCATGGAACCGCTATGAGTGGTTTGGCTGTAGGTGCGCGCAATAATTTGGGCGCGACGACAGGTGTAGCATACAAGGCCAATTTACATTTCATAAGAGGATGTGAGGATGTAGTTCTCGACCGTTCGGTAGAACGAACAGGCTTGAAGAATGCCTTGGTTAAAATGGGTAATAGAGCGGATGTAAAAGTGATCAGCATGTCTATCGGGACGCCTTTCTACAGCAGTGTGATTGAAGACGGCGTGAATTACGCCTGGGGCGCCGGTAAAATGATGATGGCAGCTGCGGGAACTTCTTACAGCTGGACCAGCTGGTGGGGAGTTGTTTACCCGGCTGCTCTTTCTCGATGTGTTGCCATTACCGGAGTAAAGGAAAACTTTGGCACATGTGCTTCTTGCCACGATGGGTCGCAGGTTGATTTTACGATGACGATGGAGCGCTCAACAAACAGTTCACGTAATACACTTTCGTTGAATACTTCCGGGAATGCGGCGAAGTATATTGGCGGAAGTTCATGTGCGACGGCGATGGCATCAGGGGTTGCTGCCATGGTGTGGTCGGTGAATCCGAATTTTACGCGTGAGCAGGTTTACAATCATCTTCTCACTACTTCACAATATTATCCGAACCCGAATGGAAGTCGCGGTTACGGAAACTTGAATGCAGGCGCTGCTGTAAGTGCCGCGCAAGCAGGTAGCTGATTTAATTAGTGACGATCGAAATCGACGGTTATGTGCTCACTGGTAGGTACAGCCTGGCAAGTGAGTACATAGCCTGATTCGACTTCGCCGGGTTCAAGGGCATAGTTGACTTTCATCGTAGCTGCACCCTCTGATACGTGCGCCCGGCATGTGCAGCACATTCCTCCTTTGCAACTAAATGGAATGTCCATACCACTTGTTTGCGCTGCATCGAGGATTGCGGTGCCATCCATCGGCATGAAGAAGTTGTTTTCCTGACCGTCAAAAACTAACGTAACTGCACAGCGTTTTCCGGATTCTGCAGCGGGCTCAGCTGGCTTTTCGATATTACCACCGGCTGTCGGGTTGGGGGTTCCGAATAATTCGAAGTGAATGTTTTCCTCTGTTATTCCGCGTTCAATAGAAAACTCCTTTACGAGTCGAATTAATGGCTCAGGGCCGCAAACGAAGACTTCATGGATGGTGTCCATATGAATGAAGCCCTTGGCGAATCCCTCGAGTTTTGCCTTGTCAATTCTGCCCGAAAAAAGATCCACATCATTCGGTTCTGCGCTGAGTACATGAAACACTCTGAAACGCCCCAAGTATCGGTCTTTCAGGTCTTCGAGTTGCTCACGGAAAATGATTGACTGGAAGTAGCGGTTACCGAATAATAGAATTACCTCACTTTCAGGTTCGGTCGCCAATACACTTTTTGCAATCGAGAAAACCGGCGTAATGCCGCTTCCTGCTGCTACCAGCAAATATTTTTTCTTTTGACCGGGTTCGATTTCAGTTCCAAATGTTCCCATGGGTGTCATTACCTGCATTACGTGCCCTTTCTGTAGTTCACGGTTTGCCCATGTTGAAAATTTACCGTGGGGTACTTCTTTGATGGCCACGCGCAGTTCCGGTTCGTTTACACCGCTGCAGATAGAGTAGGAGCGACGGATGTCTTCGCCGTTAACGGTTTCGCGCAGAGTGAGGTATTGACCTTGTCGGAATTGATAGTTTTCCTTGAGTTCCTGTGGGACTTCAAAAGCAATGGATATGCAATCCTTGGTTTCGCGGCGAACATCTATTACCGTTAGCGGGTGAAATTTGGGTCTCATGATTTTTCTGGTGCCCGCAAAAATAGATGTGATGTTCATTTGAATTTACCTTAATCTTGTGCATTCTTAAGAAATGTCAGTTATGGAAAATCAAGCATTGCTCGAACGTTTTCAGAACTATGTAGATGCTGAAAACAAGATTGAGGCGAAGGATTGGATGCCGGACGGTTATCGCAAAACGCTGGTTCGCCAGATTGCGCAGCATGCGCACAGCGAGGTCGTAGGTATGCTGCCCGAAGGCAATTGGATATCACGGGCTCCGTCGTTACGACGCAAGGCCATTTTGATTTCCAAAGTGCAAGATGAAGCCGGCCATGGGCTATATCTCTACAGTGCATGTGAGACGCTTGGTGTGGATCGTGATACGTTGATAGAAGAGCTGCTAAGTGGAAAAGCCAAGTACTCTTCTATTTTCAATTATCCTACGGTTTCCTGGGCGGATATCGGTGCTATTGGTTGGCTGGTCGACGGCGCTGCCATTGTGAATCAGGTTTCTCTGCAGCGCACAAGCTACGGCCCATACAGCCGCGCCATGGTTCGCATTTGCAAAGAGGAAAGTTTCCATCAGCGTCAGGGCTATGAGATTATGATTGCTCTGGCTAAAAACGGCAACGATGCACAGAAGAGAATGGCTCAAGAGGCATTCAATCGCTGGTGGTGGCCATCGCTTATGATGTTTGGACCAAGCGATGCGGCTTCGGCCCACAGTGGACAAAACATGGCTTGGAAAATCAAGCGCCACGGCAACGACGAGTTGCGTCAGAAGTTTGTGGATATGACGGTGCCTCAAGCAGAATACTTGGGGCTGACCATTCCAGATAAAGATTTGAAATGGAATGAATCTACCGGTCGCTATGATTTTGGTGAAATTGACTGGACGGAATTCAATGAGGTAGTTAAGGGTAATGGCCCTTGTAACAAGCAGCGTTTACAGACGCGCAACAAGGCTCATGAAGAAGGCGCTTGGGTGCGTGAGGCGGCCATGGAATATGCGCGAAAGCAGGAACTCCGGCAAGCTACTGAAGCTGCATAACGATAACAAAGAAGGCCCACCTAGGTGGGCCTTCTTAATTAAATACCGTTCCGTTATTCTTTGATAAACGACTTTGTGAATGTTCTGTCATTCTGGATGACCTGAATGAAGTACATACCCTGAGACAATCCGTCCAGTTCGATGGGGAAAATGGTCTTGCTCGACAAGTTACTGTAAGCTCTTTCCTCGATTATTTTCCCGTAAGCGTCTGTAAGGCGAAGTGTTGTCTGCTGATTGCTTTGCTGATCAATCTTAACCATTAAACGATCTGAGGCGGGGTTGGGGAAAAGGGTTATGCCATTTTCAAAAGAATGCAATTCTGTTGTGCCGAGCACAAGATTTCCAGCAAGGAAGCCATTGGTTTCTGCTTCCGAAAATGTTGTGGATGTTGCATTGTCGATGACTCCATCAGGGCCGATCACCATACAAATGATGTGGATATTGCTCAAGTTCCAACTGTCGGGGACATCGGCGGTGAAATTGTGAGTGGTCGTATTACCGCTCATTTGAGCACCTGCAAAGGCGTTCGGTTGTCCAGTAAACGAAGGGCTTATATAGCGGGCAACATGATCGTAAACCATTTGCGCAGCGGGTACCGGGTTGGGTAAGTTTTCGTAACCACCCATATCGCCATTTGAACCTCCTGCATAGGCGTTTGCCTGAGCCCAGTCAGACGTTGTGCCTGATAGACCATCTTCTGTGATGACACACGCTATGCGATAATCGCCTGTAACATTTTCAAGGAAGGTTGTTGAAGCGCTGATGGAAAGGACACCGCTTGCCGCGTCGAAGCTGGCGCCATTTTCAATTATTGCCTTAGGGCTTACCTGAATTCTTTCCAGGAATGGAATTTCAAATTGCGATGGGTCGTATTCTGTGCCTCGATCTACCAAACCGCTTGGATAGCCGCTTATATAACCACCTATGGCACTGTCGTAGTTTGTTACAACCATAGGGTCTTCGTTGTGAACTGCAATTCCAATGAAGTAACCATCATAGCGGGTGCTTAATTCTTCCATAAAGACAGTTCCTCTTACACACCATGGGCACCAAGTACCGGTTGCTTCCTCAGCAACAACAGATTTATAAGGTGCAGGAACTATCGGATTGATATCGATTGTTTTTGTGTCGTCTGTGGCATCGTCATCAGACGCTGCTCCATTGATGTTTGAAATTGTCGCTGAGGCAGGATTTGATCCGGCCGCAAGGGTTAGGCTTTGAGAAAAATCTACAGTGTAGAATGCCAGCGAAGGAATGTTTACACCTGAAATGGTTTCACTCAGGTTTGAACCGTTATAGGCTAGATTCAAATCGAAAGAAGTAATGGCTTGCGTTCCGAGGTTTCGGATTGTAACAGAGGGAGTGGCCTGCTGACCAGCAAGACCAGAGTTGATGTTATTGATGGAAACCGCTGCTCCATTGGTATTACCCAGGGTATAAGGCTCGAATGAGTAGGATACATCATCAACATAGAATTGATTTCCCTGAAGAGGGAATATGTCCATACTTGCGATTTGAGTTGCACTATTCGCATATGTTCCCTGGCTGTTTCCATTGATGAGAATATCCCATGTATTGGTGCTCATGTCATTGTGCATACCCAGCTGGAACCAACTGCCTTCCGGGTATTCACATTCGAGCAATAGAGATCCGCCCGAGGTGAACTGTGCTGTGCCGGCTACGAAATATACATCGGCAGCCCAAGAGGTACCAATAACTCCAGTTTCTTGAAGATTAAAGTATGCGCCCGCTCCTGGGTTGATGTAAAACCACATGTCCAGATTGAACTGTCCCACATTTATTTCCTCCGGAAAGGGGAGAACTACGTCGGCAGGACCGCCATTGGCTGCAGTTGAGCTGAAGTAGAGCGACTGAGAACCACTGTGAGCCTCGTTATTAGTTACCGCCACATCATCTGCGCCACCATTCGGACTGGTCCAGGTTTCCCAGGTATCACTGGTGGCGGCGATCATGGAGCCCAGCGTGTAGGATTCAAAATCATCATTAAATGTTTGGGCAAGGAGTGAACCCGAAAGAAGGATTGTACCAAGCGTGAATAGAAGTTTTTTCATGGTTGATTATTGGATTAGTTGAACTAAAGTAAGACAAATGTTCATTCGTTTGGGCACAAATGATTCAGTTGCTTTTGTGGGATTTTTGTGAGGCAGAGTTGCGGAAATTCAAGAGTTATGTTGCTACCTTGCGCGTCCAAGAATTTACTCTCATGAATAATAAGAATTGGCCACTTTGGGAAGTTTTCATTCGCAGCAAGAATGGTTTGGCGCATAAGCACGCCGGTAGTTTACATGCAGCCGATGCTAAAATGGCTATTGAGAATGCCCGGGATGTTTATACTCGAAGAATGGAAGGCGTTAGTATTTGGGTTGTAAGAAGTCAAGATATTGTGGCTTCGTCGCCGGCCGATAAGGACTTTCTTTACGAGCCAGCCAATGACAAGGTGTATCGTCATCCGACCTTCTACGAAATACCTCCTGAAGTGGGGCATATGTGATGTTGAATATAATACTGAATAGTTGAAATGAATAATCAGGTGTATTATACTTACTTGCTGAGAATGGCTGATGACACTCTTATATTAGGGCAGCGACTCAGCGAATGGTGCGGCCATGGTCCAATATTAGAAGAAGATATCGCGCTATCTAATATTGCTCTTGATTATATTGGCCAGTCCACAAACATATATAAGCATTTGGCTTCATTGACGGAAGATGGTCGTGATGAAGATGCAATTGCACTCACGCGCATGGAGTCGGAATATTCGAATGCGCTGTTGATGGAATTGCCCAATGGTGATTATGCCACTACGATAGCACGTCAGTATTACTACAGCTCATTCTATCTGCTTTTTCTCGAGCATTTGAAAGGAAGTTCAGACGTTTTTCTATCCGGTTTTGCCGAAAAATCCATCAAGGAAGTGAAGTACCATGTGCAACATGCGACAGATTGGATGCTTCGCTTGGGTGATGGAACTCAGGAAAGTCATAGTCGCATGCAACAGGCAGTGTCCGGTCTTTGGCCGTATCTCGGTGAATTATTCCGTGATGATGAGTTGGATGTAATTGCTTCCAAGGAGGGTTGGGGCATAACCCGTGATGCTTTGAAAACTGCCTGGACCGATCGTTTGAACGCCTTATTCGCTGAGGCACGTTTAACAATTCCTACTGAAGCATGGTATCACTACGGTGGCCGCAGTGGCCGCCATACAGAACATATGGGTTATTTGCTTGCAGAACTTCAATTTTTGCAAAGGGCATACCCGGGTGCCAAATGGTAGTATGAATAAAGTACCTGACACACACGATGTTTGGAGTTGGCTTACCGAGGTGAGCGACCCTGAAATTCCTGTCTTGAACGTCGTTGAGTTGGGAATAGTCAGAGAGGTATCTTGCACACAAGACTTGGTTCACGTAGTCATTACGCCTACCTATAGCGGTTGCCCGGCCATGCGCACAATTGAGCAAGATATAGCCGAGGTGCTTGAGGAGTATGGCGTAACGAAGTACGAGATAAGTACGATTCTATCGCCTGCTTGGACAACCGACTGGATGACCGACGAGGCTCGTGAGAAGCTTCGCATGGAGGGTATTGCTCCTCCGCAAAAGGGCAGTGCCGATAAAGGGCTTCTAATGGGGCGCCTGCGCGATGTGAAATGCCCGCGTTGCGGATCCACACACACCAACATGCTTTCTCAGTTCGGTTCCACGGCCTGCAAGTCTCTTTACCGCTGCGACTCTTGTCTGGAGCCGTTCGACTACTTCAAGTGTATTTAACGCAAAGGGGCCCCGAAGGACCCCTTGCTAAAGTTAGGTTTATTGTTCTAGTTTAGGTTCTAATGTTGAATCATCAATTGGATGATGGATGAACTCTCGGTTCCGTTGATTTTTACAAAGTAGCAGCCGGCAGGAAGGTGCTCTGTTGGAATGCGTATCTGATTGAAACCGCTGAGGCTTTCAATTTGTTGTCCAGAAACACTCATCAAAGTTGCACTGAAGAGGTTTTGGTCAGGGCTATCGACGATGAAGAAGTTCTCTGCTGGGTTGGGATATACATTGAAAATAGTTCCTTCTACATCTTCAACTGAGCTCACTAAGCAGGGGTCTACGAAAATTACTTGATTGGCTACGTTTACACAACCTTGGTTATCCACGAAGGTGTATGTAATATTTTGACCACCGGTTCCGGGAAGAGCAGGATAGAAGGAATCTCCCAATACACCATCTCCCTCGAAGGTGCCTCCTAATGGTTCGCCAATCAATTGGAATGGCTCATCAAAGGTGCATACACTGTCGTTTGCTACGAATATTACTGTTGGGAAGAACATAACTTCTATGCTAGCTGACGATGATGATCCTTCGCAACCGTTTTTGTCGAGAATAACATATTGCAATTCGTGTGTTCCACCTCCTGCAAGACCGGGATCAAACGTGTTACCTACAACGCCTTCACCAACGAAGAAACCACCCTCCGGCAAGCCGAGCAGATTAACAGGTGTTCCAGAAATACAAACTGAGTTTTGTGCAACCGTCATGGAAGCTTGAGGTAATTCAATGAATTCGATAGCGACCGAAGCGTTACCGCGGCATCCGTTGATACCCTCGGCTGTTACTACATATGTTCTGGCGGTATCGGCCAAAACCATTTCTCCTTCTGTTTGCGCAGGATCATTCCAGGTAAGCATAGCCTCTACGTCACAGATAGCGAGTAGTTCTACCTCACCGGAACCGCAGAATGTCGTTGGGCCCATGGGTTCGATGATGACTTCCGGTACTTCAAGCGCAGTTACTTGAACGCGATTCGACATACCCCAGCAACCTTCGGTATTGTAGCCTTTCACGTAAACAATGTCCGTGGTATCAACAGTGGTGAGCAAAAGAGTATCGCTGTTCATCCAAGCATAATTGGACGCACCGCAAGCTGTAAAGAGCGATTCACCTCCGTAACAGAATGTTGTATCATCAATTGTGTGGATTACGACGTCGGGATTGTTGCAATCGCTAAGGCGAGCATAGAACGCATCCGTTGTTCCGTAGTTAACTTCTTCCCCGAAGACGGCTGAATTAGTATAACCTGCAATCATAATTTTTCCGAAGCGATCGCTGGCCATGTGTCCGAACCAGTCATGACTTGCTCCGCCCATGTATGATTGCCACTGCATTTCACCTAGGGTGTTGTATTTTGAAATGAACATGTCTATGCCACCGGCGAGTTGTTCTTGGAAGGCATCCTGAACCGTAATGTTTGCGGATTCCGTTGTGCCGCCTACGTAGATGTTACCGAAAAGGTCAACATGAATATCCTTCACACTTTCCGCTCCTGATCCGGTTACGAACTGAGACCATAGGAGTGTACCAACCGGTGAAAAGCTCATGAGCATAGCATCCGTATTGTTTGGGGCCAGCACACCCGAGTTGTCGAGGAATGCTATTGGACCTGAATTCGTGTTTCCACCTAATACTATATTACCCGCTGTATCCAAGGCAATTGTGTTAAACAGGTCAGCACCTGCGCCACCAATATATTCGGCCCAATTGAGCTCGAAGTTTTCATTGATGCATGTAACGAAGGCATCTGATACGCCACCGAAATAAGGCATTGTTGTGATTGACGATAAGATTTCTACTCCGGCAGTGCTTCCGCATATGCAGAGATTTCCGTCTCGGTCGAAGGTCAAGTCTTTGATTTCATCAGTGCCGGAGCCGCCCAAGTAGGTGAATTTATTGACCTCGCCGGTTGACGATATTTTAGTCAAGAAACCGTCGAATGTTCCACCGCCATAGTTTGGTTGTAATTGAGAGGCGAAGGGGACAACACTAGAACTGGTTTTTCCCACAATATAAATGTCACCGAAGCTATCGATGGCAAGATCTTGCGTATAGTCATCGCCATTTCCACCGATATAAACTGTCCAAACCAATTCACCTTCTTTGGTGAGTTTTGAGCAGAATGCATCGCGGTTTCCACCCTGGTAGGAAGTGGTAACCGGGCCGAATGATAAATCGGTTGAAGAGGAATATCCAATCACGATAACGTGACCATCCTCGGTTGCTGCAATGGCTGTGCAGAAGTCATTGCCATTGCCCCCAACAAACGCCGTCCATAGCTCTTGACCATAGATGTTGGTTTTGGTCACATAGCCATCGAAACTGCCACCCTTGTAGCTGTTTAGTAGTTGGCTTACACCCATAACACTTGCATTTCCAACGCTTCCGGTTGTGTAAGTGTTGCCCATGAATTCACAGGCAATACCTTCGGCCTTGTCGGTGCCGCTGGTACCAATTTGGGAAGTCCACATGAGGTGATGTGTGTCGACAATGGGAATGACTTGAGCAACCATGGTCAGTTGTGCGGCAATTAGGATGGCGATAAATAGGCCATTCACAATTACCAGGGTTCTTTTAGGGTTGAAGGTTTTCATCGTGCTTTTTTTTAAATTGTTTTTGTGTTGTTGGATTAAGTTTTCAGCTTTCAACGAGTGCTTATACCGAAGCGTGGCAGAAAAGGTTACGATGGGTGATTATTCGATGACTAATTGATTGGAATGTAATGGTTTGGGCAGTGCCGCCATTCTTTAATGGCATTGGCCGATAGGGTTTTATTTTAGGCTAAGGTCTTTGATGCTTAATCGATGCGCTATGAAACCGACAAGAAGTTTTTTTTCAAATCTTCTTTTATAGTTTGAAAAAGCTATTACATTTGCGCCCGCTTTAGCGAGGTGCCATAGCTCAGTTGGTAGAGCAAAGGACTGAAAATCCTTGTGTCCCCGGTTCGATTCCTGGTGGCACCACAAACAGGCGAGACTTACCGGTCTCGCTTTTTTTATTCATCTTTGTGAAGTGAAAATTACCCGACCCAAGTTCGTTCGAACCATTGAAGCGCTTAGCAAAGCTTTGTCTAATCAGCTTGGAAAAAGGCGATATGTATTGTTGACCGACGAGACAGTAGGCGAGGTTTGTTTGCCATTGCTGTCGGAGTTTTTGGTAACCAATTCGCCGCAGGACATAATCGAAGTCGAGGCCGGGGAGGCTTGCAAAGCACCCGAGGTATGCATGCAGTTGTGGAGTCACTTATTGCAGCTCGGTATTACGAAATCAGATGTGTTGGTTTGTTTGGGTGGAGGATCTGTTACCGATTTAGGTGGATTTATTGCGGCGACCTATAAGCGAGGGATTCCGGTTGTATTTATACCAACCACCGTATTGGCAATGACCGATGCCTCTATTGGGGGTAAGAATGGAATTGATTTCGAAGGGGTAAAAAATGCAGTGGGTACTATTGTGCAGCCGGAGTCTGTGCTTGTTTATACCGGATTTGCCGATACACTCTCGCATGAGCAATACCTGTCGGGATTCGCTGAAATTGTGAAGCACGCAATTATCGGCGGTAATCCTCTGTGGAATGATATAGAAAAACACCTCAACAAGCGACGGGCCTTGGATGAGCGATTATTGCGAAGGTCGGTTGATGTGAAGCTCATGGTTGTTACAAAGGATCCATTTGAGAACGGAGATCGTCGTTTCCTCAATGTTGGACACTCCATTGGTCATGCAATTGAGTCTGCGTTTTTGAAGAACGGTAAATCCATCGAACACGGAATCGCAGTTGCAATGGGCATTCTGGTTGAATTGAAATTGTCATTGCGCCTTAAACGAATAAGTGAAAAGGATGCTTTTTCTATCGAAGGGGTTCTTCAAGAATGGTTTGGTCATGTAATACCATCTTATCCGGATTGGAGTCAGATAGAGCCATTTTTAATGCACGATAAGAAGACGAATTCTAAAAAAATCTTACTCCCACTGCCGATTTCTATAGGGCATGTGGAAATTGTTGATTTTGGGCGATGGTCGCTGCTCAAAGATGTTTATAATCAGTTCGTTGACTGATTTTTATCAGGCGCTACAGCTCTTGATGTGCCCAAAGTGATTATTCGATGTGTTGCTCAATTAGTTAGTTGAAATTACATTTTATATATACAAGGCTCTATTTTCAGTTGATTTGTTTTTTGTAAACATGGATAATCAACGCTAACTTGTTGATAACCTGAGTGTTGATTAGATGAATATCGATAGGCCATCGATGAGATGCTTGCTGCCGTCGATGGTGAGCTCAAAAATTTTGTTTGTGCATAACGAAATCCGTATACATTTGCCGCCGACTTGCTATCAACACTCCGGTGTTGAAACTTTAAATTAATCAAAAACCAAATCTCTTAATCATGAGTAAACTGTTACGTACAGTGAGCTTCGCTTCGGCGATTTTCAAATCTTTAGCGTTAGCTATCGTGTTTGTTCTCTGTGGCGCGAGTGATGCATTCGCCCAAAATCTCTATTTAGTTTGTCCCGCAGACGGTGAAGTGAATTGCCTCGGTGATGTGCCGAGTATTTCATTTCTAGGTGCAGCTGAGGCAGGTTTCGATGCTCTCGATGTTGTTGAATCAACTTCGATTATTTCAGGAAGTGATTGCGATTACACTATCGCTCGCACCTGGGATGTAACATTCTCTAATGGTGAAACAACGCTTGTTGAGTCGTGCACTGCTATTTTCCGCATTGCCGATTTCCAAGACCCTGTATTCGTGAACGCACCATCGAATGCCTCTTATCAGTGCATCGAGCAAGTTCCGGCTTATGGAACCCTCGAAGCAGTTGATGGATGTGGTGGTGATGTTGTTGTGCAGCCATTCGGCTCAGCAACTACTGCCGATGACACTTTGAGTTGTGACTCGCTAATTACTCCGGCAGGACCAGGTGCCGACTGGGGTCTTTGGATTAATGGTTTATTCAGCGCCGGTTTAGCGTCAACCGATTGGTATCGTTGGGTGGGCTCACCTAGACTGGTATTCAGCAGCAACGGACAGGCACGCCTCATTGGTGATGCAGTTGCATTGAACAACCCTTCAAATGGTTGGCACGTTGATATGACTATGCAGGACGGTGTTGATTGGACAACGTGGAGTGCAGATGGAGGTCTCTACATGGACAATCTGGGAATCAATGGTCCTCATGAGTCTTGGTCTTTCTACCTTTTGATATCAACCATTTCTCGTTTAGAAGGTTTCGGAGCTTTTGAGGGAAGCGAATTACAGCTTTCTCACCAGCCAGCTAATCACAGCTACGGATTCCAGTTTGGTGCCGGTGCTAATAACCGTAATGCAAATAACGGTGGTAGTGGATGGTTCTTCTACAATGGTAATATTGGAACGCGACGTGTAAATGGTCATGGTGACGTAACCTTTGAAATGACTTGTGAAAATTTGAATAATTCTCTCGAGGAATGCTCTCAGACGATTGAGCGCCGTTGGGCTGCAACAGATGCTTGCGGAAACGTTGCTTACCACACTCAAATTATCAATGTAGACGATACTATTGCACCAACATTCATCAGCTGTCCTGCTAATGTGAATGTTCAGTGCGCTTCGGAAGTTCCTGCATTGGTAGACGCTTCTGCTGTAAACGCTGTCGATAACTGCACGAGTGATGTCACGGTAACATACTTCGGCTCTGATACCGTTTACACCAACGGCAATTGTAATTTCACAATCACACACACATATTTCGCTGAGGATGTTTGTGGTAATCGATCTTCATGTTCTTATACCATTGCAGTCAACGACGATACCGCTCCGGTATTGAATATTCCGGATAGCTACACAGTAGAGTGCAATGCGGATGTTGTTTTCGGTGCAGCTTCTGCAACTGACAATTGCTCTGCAGCATTGAACATCATGGAAGAAATTGATACCCTTCAAGAAGGATGTATCATTACCTACGTTCGCAGCTTCAGTGTTAGCGATGACTGCGGTAATACAACCACCGGCACACAAACAATCAACGTTATTGATACTACAGCGCCTGTTTTGTCAGTTCCAGCTGGTTACTCTGTACAGTGTAATGATGACGTGGAATTCGAAGATGCCAGCGCTACGGATAATTGCACAAGTGAATTGATCATCAACGTAGTTGTCGATACAACTGTCGTTAATGCAGATTGCGCTTACACATATACCCGCACATTCTCAGTTGCGGACGCTTGTGGAAATACTACCACGGGTGTTCAGGTTATCAATGTTCGTGATACGGAAGCTCCGGCTTTCGTTAGTTTAGTTGGTCCATACTATGTTGAATGCGACGCTATTTACGATGAGCAATGGGTTCGTCCTGCTGCAACGGATAACTGCGACAGCGATTTGACGTATTCGTATGAAGACAATATGACCTCTGGTGGTTGCTTGGGTACTATTCACCGCACAATGACTATCACAGACAACTGTGGTAACTCAACTATTGACGAGTTTGTTATCTACATCCAGGATACTAATGCTCCTGTTATCACTTGGATACCTGAGAATGCAACTGTGGAGTGCAGCAATGTGCCTTCAGCTCCGGGTGTGGGTGCTATCCAAACCACAGACAACTGCGGTGATACTGCTGCAATCTATGGAACTTATGCCGAAGGAAATAACGCAACAGTTAACGTGACATTCGAACAACAAATTATTGAAGGCTCTTGTGCAGGTAGCTACACTATACTTTGGATTTGGACTGCTACAGACTACTGCGACAATTCTTCAACTGCTACAACAACGATCACTGTTGTTGATACTACTGCTCCTGTATTCATCAGCAACCCTGAGAACATCACCATCGATTGTGGCGATGATATTCCTGGCGCCGAGATTGTTGCAGCAGCTGACAATTGCACCGGTGATTTGATTATCGCGGTGTCATCAGACAACACGGTGGGTGGAAGCTGCGTCGGTCAGTACTTGATTGAGCGTGTTTACACTGCTACCGATGCTTGTGGTAACGTTGCAACCTTCACACAGAACATTTTTGTTGAAGATACAACTGCTCCAATCTTCAATGCAGACAACGAAAGCACATTCGTTTATGAGTGCGACGAAGACGTAGCGGTTGTAACTCCTGTTGCTGCCGACGATTGCAGCGGTGTTGCTACGGCCTACACCGATGATGTGAATCCGGGCAACTGCGCTACTTACATCACGCGCACATGGACTGCAACAGATGGTTGCGGAAACCAGTCTTCATTCGTTCAGAATATCTCTATCCTCGATACTGAAGCTCCTGTAATTGATTTCGTTGCTGAAATCGATCGTCCATGTGAAGATGCAGCCGGTATCTACGCTACTGCAACTGACAACTGTGACAATGATGTGCAGGTTGTTTGGGTAGGCGATGATTTGGCAAGCGGCGCTTGCGCAGGTCGTATCGTTCGCACATACTCTGCTACTGACGATTGCGGTAATACCTCTCAGGTTCAGCAAATCATCACATTGATTGATACATCAGCTCCTGTTGCTATCAACCAACCTGAAAACATCACTGTTGAATGTGGTTCAGCTATTCCAACTTTCGACCCATCATGGGTTGACAACTGCACGAATGAAATCACTGCTACTGTGAATGAATTTAGCGTTCCTTCCGGTTGCAATACTATCATTACCGAGACTTACACTGCAGCTGACGTTTGCGGAAACTCAGCGTCAGTAACTCGTGTTGTTACCATTATCGATACTACCAATCCAACGATTGTAGGTTTGCCTGAGAACGTTACCATCGACTGCGGCGATGCACTTCCGGCTGTTGCTGAAGTAAGTGCATTCGATAATTGTGATAACGACGTGACCATCGCATCTGAAGATGTAATTGTACCGGGCAACTGCGCAGGCTCTTATTTGGTTGAGCGTGTTTACCGTGCTACAGACAACTGTGGTAACCAAGCAATCGCTACACAAAACATTTATGTTGTGGATTCGACTGCACCAATTTTCAACGCTGATAATGAATCTACTTTCGTTTATGAGTGTGACGAATTTGTGCCAGTAACTACTCCGGTTGCGGTTGATGACTGCAGCGGTGTTGCTTTGCAATACACGGACAATGTTGATGGTGATGATTGCGAAACAATCATTAGCCGTGTATGGACTGCTACTGACGGTTGCGGAAACTCTTCAACCTTTGTTCAGAACATTACCATTGCGGATACAGAAGGTCCTGTGATCGTGGGTGACGTTGAAATTGAACGTCCTTGCGATGATGCACAAGGCATCTATGTAACAGCAACTGACAACTGCACAGACAACGTTGAAGTTCTGTGGATCATTGATGAGCAAACGCAAAGCGGAAGCTGCGCAGGTGAAATCGTTCGTACCTATGGTGCCAGCGATGCTTGCGGAAACTTTACTTCATTCGTTCAAATAATCCAATTGATTGATAACACAGCTCCTGTTTGTTCAAACGTTCCAGCTCCATTGACCGTAGATTGTGGTGTAACTGTTCCGGTTTACTTCCCTCTTTGGTCTGACAACTGTGATATCGAATTGACTTTGACCGAGAATACGACTTTTGCACAGAATGGCTGTGTGGCAATCCTTACTACCGTTTACACTGCAACTGATGACTGTGGAAACGTAGGTACTGTAACACGAGTTGTTAACTTGATAGATACTACAGCTCCTGTAGCTTCTAACGTTCCGGCTAACCAGTCTATTGAATGTTCTTCATTCAACGGTGGAATGGGTATCGGTGAGCCAACATTTACTGACAACTGTAACAGCTTGACGTTGACTGAGAATGTTACGGAAGAGATTGTTGATTGCGATCACGTTTACACATACGTATGGACAGCTACAGATGAGTGTGGTAACACGACTTCTGTTTCTGCAACCATCACTGTATTTGATTTGAGCAATCCGGTATTTGAAGATGTACCATTCGGTGGTACGTTTAATTGCGACGGCGGTATCAACTTCGGTGAAGCCACTGCTTACGATGCATGTGGAGATGCTGTTGTAACTTTCAATGACGATATCGTTGGTGGCAACTGCCCACAGACTTACACCATCGTTCGTACGTGGACTGCAACTGACGATTGTGGTAACACAGCGAGTGCAACTACTTTGTACAATGTGGTTGACAATGTTGCTCCTGTATTTACTGCGTTCCCTGGTGATGCAACAATCGAATGCAGTGCAACTGAATTGCCTGCTGCCGGTGCAAGTGCTTCTGACAACTGTGATACAGATGTTACTATTACTTACATCGACGTTTTGGTTGCTCAAAACGAGTGCCAGCGCACATACGAGCGTCGCTACACGGCTGCTGATGATTGTGGTAACACAACTACCCAAACTCAGATGATATACGTGAACGATACCACACCACCGGTTATCAGCGGTGACGCTACAGTGACAGTGTCGTGTGACGAGTTTTCTAGCACAGGTGTTTATGTAACTGCTGCTGATGTGTGTGGTGATGCATTCATCGTAATTCTCTATGATGAGCCATCAAGCGAAGGTTGTGCGAACTCAGTGATTCGTCACTACGCTGCAAGCGATGAGTGCAACAACTCTTCATACTTCAACCAAACTATTGTGGTAGTTGACGAAGAAGCGCCTACAGCTTCTGCTGATCCTGCTGACATGACTTACGGTTGCAACGACTCTTGGTCGCCTGCAGTGATAACTTTCACTGACAATTGCGCTGGTGAAGTTATTGTGAACGCGATGACAGAAGAAACCGGTGACGCTTGTAACATGGTTTATCACTACATGTGGGTTGCTACTGATGCTTGTGGTAACGAAACTGTCGTAGATCAGTACATCACTGTTTTGGATGAAACAGCTCCTGTGTTCAACGTGCAGGGTGAAACATACAATGTTGAGTGCGGTCAGGAAGTTAGCTTCCCAACTGTAACTGCATTGGACAACTGTGCCGGTGAGGTAACAGTGACATCGTCTGAGTCGATTGTTCCGGGTAACTGCGCAAGCAACTACACTGTGTTGACTACTTATACAGCAACAGACAACTGTGACAATACATCTTCAATTGTATTCACTGTAAACTACACAGATACAACCGCGCCTGTTTGGTCTTCAGAAAATGTTGCTTCGTTCACGTATGAGTGCAACACATCTGCTGCCGTTGTTGAGCCGTTAGCTTCAGATGCTTGCAGCACTGTAGACTACTTGTATACGGATAGCCCATCTGAGTCGAATGGTTGCACGAGCAGCTTCGTTCGCAGCTGGGTTGCTGTTGACGCTTGTGGTAATGCTAGCGCTGCATTCAACCAGACAATCATCTTCCAAGACACAACTGAACCTGTGTTGGTTGGTTGCCCAGGTGATGTGACATTGGCTTGTGACGCTGAAGTACCTGCCGTTGCAGAAGTTAGTGCTACTGACAACTGTGATAGCGAAGTAATGATTAGCATGGAAGAGGCGTGCATCGGTTGCCCAGAGGATGGCACGAACGGTTTGGAATTATTCACACCTGCTCGTCCGCTCGACAACCCATGTAACTACCCATACGATTGGGCGATGGCCTTGTTTAGCTTGCCAAGCAACTACCGTTGGTACCAACTCGATACCAACACACCTGCTGAAATGGTTTACAATGCCGATGGTACTGTAACGGTAACAGGCCGTGTGTTCAACGTGGTATTCCCAACAGGTGGATTTGATTTCAACGTTACTTACGGTGAAGCTAAAGACTGGACCCAGTGGAATACAGACGGAACCCCAAGCGGCTTCAAGGCTGATTGCGGTGGTACTGATGAGAACTTTGCAGATTGGATGTACTACATTCTTCAACCAGGTGCTTCAGTAGAATTGACCGGTTGGGGTAGCCTTGCAGGTTCATTGTTGAACTTGACACATGCTCCTTCAAATGAGTACTTCGGCTTCCAGATTGGTGACGGAGCAAACAACTACAACGATGATTACGGTGCCGGTGGTTGGTTCAACTACAGCGGTGTATTCCTCTACGAAGGTCAGCCTGTGAGCAGCGGCCAGTCTGGTGGTATTGGTGACTTTGCTTTCCGCATCGATCAGTGCCCGGAGTATAGCATCGTTCGCACATGGACTGCTATTGACTGCGCAGGTAACACTGCTTCATGCTCACAAACGATCCTGTTCTCTTCACAGGATTCTAATGCAGGTATGATTGAGGTTAATCCTGGTCTAGAAGCTGATCGGGCTGAAGAAATTGCAATCGTAGGTATTCAACCTAACCCGGCTAACAACCACTCGAGCATCAGCTTCATGAGCACTGCCAGCGGTAAGTTGACGCTTGAGGTATTGGATATGACAGGTCGCATCGTAGGAAGCCTCTTCAGCAATGAAGTGGAAGCCGGTGTTGTATACACTGCTGACTTTGATGCTAATCGCTTGTCAAGCGGTATCTACATGGTACGTTTGAGCTCTGGAACAACGTTCGAAATCGAGCGTTTGCAGATTCAGAAGTAATCTTTGTAACAGGTTTTATATTCAAACGCCTCCCGGTTTCGGGGGGCGTTTGCTTTTTGTATTCAGTATTTAACGATAGAATAATTTTGTTCTATATGTTGATTTAGAGGAAATTATTCCATATTTGTCATTGCTTACACCAATCTATGAACTATTCTATCCAACCGGTCGTGCTCTTATGCCTAACCTCCGCGAACACCAGACTTTTTATCGCTTTATGCCGCAATAATTCAGTGATAAATTCGAAGTGATGCTAATTCGAATTTGCACCTTGATTGCTTTGATGAACGTGTGCTTGGAGCACGCGGTGTTCGCGCAGTTGAGTTGTGTCAATTGTCCGGGGCGTGATACTACATCGTATACGAATGCCTATCTGAATGATAGTCTTTATTTTATTTGTCAAGGCGAAACGGCTTCACTCCATGTGGAATGGAGTGGTGATGTTCCGAACAATGTGCATTGGTATAGATTCATTTCGACGAGTAATACCTGGACTCTCATTTCTACACAGAATCAAGTATTGGAATCTTCCTATAATGCCACCCCCGGTGGGTTTCGAGTGTTGGTGACGGATGATTCTGACAACGTAATTTTTGAGGATATTTGCTGGGTTTCGCGCATCAATTCACCTCCCATTGTTAATGCCAATACTCTTCAGCCGGGCTGCGGGCCCATCCAGTTATCAGGGCTTTACCTGGCAGGAAACATTACGGGATATTACAACCCGCCACCGGTAAATTTTGAGGATGCCTATCTGTTCAATGAGAATTCGGATATCGAGATTTGCCTGAATATTACTCATCCTATTCTAGCTGATTTAAGTATCGAGCTTGTAACACCTGCTGCTTGCGGATCACAAACCATTCTGCTCACCGACACACAAACTCCTGAAGAGACGGATTCCATTTGTTACAACTCGGATGCTGTTGGACTTTGCTTTACCAATGAATCTGCCTCGATTTATAATTTGTGTGAGTTGAGCAATTTTGATGTTGGGGGAAATTTCAGCTCATTTGGAAATCCGGCTCAGATTATCGATTGGTCTCCCTTGATTGGGTGCGACGTTACGCAGCCTGGCTGGGCAATCAACATGCGCGATTGTTTCGGTGGTGCGAATGGCTCGTTGGTTTCAGCAACGTTGATAATTGATGAAGGCGTGGTGAATGAAATTCCTATTCATCACGATTTTTTGCCTGTTGAAGAACAAGATTTTACCATTTTGGATACCGGGTGTGATAGTAGTTTGTATACCGTCATTCAACTCGAACGTATTTATCCACAGTCAACCTTGTTGAGTCAGGGTATTGGCATAGCATGGGAGACTGAGCCAGCTATTCAACTGCCGAATAATGGGGTAGGGCTTAGTTTGCTTCTTGATCCAGGGCCCACGCAGGATGTTTATTTCTACTTGAGTTTAACCAATATTGAAATTTCTGATGCTTGCGGAGCTATCTCGTATGATGTTGAATTTTTCGATTACATAGAGCCAGATTCCTCGGTCATTGCATTAACGGATAGTGTGCTTTGTCTCGGTGATGCGGGCATATTGGTTACTTCGAGTATTGCGGAAGGCAGTTGGAGCGGCCCCGTTGAAGTAACCGACGACGGAGCTTTTTTCGACCCCGCTTTAGTTGGTACAGGGCTATGGGCCATTGCGTTTGAGCCTGTTTCAGCTTGTATTGAGCCAACACAAGTTATGGTGTTGGTTGATGAAGCTCCGCAGCCAGCCTTAATCACCAGTAACTCCTATTGCGACCAGGATACGGCTGTGAATCTTGTCGCGTCTCCTTCCGGTGGGTATTGGATAGGCGAGGCCATCACTGATTCATTAGCCGGTATTTTCAATCCTTCTCTTGTTAGCGGCGACAACGCCACGCTCACATACAGGGTACTTGGTAATTGTCCGATAGACGCCTCCGTCGTTTTAGAAATCGAGAACTTTATTCCGCTTGAAATTACCAGTTTGGATAGCGCCGTTTGCGAGGTTGCCGGTACTGTTACATTTCTTGCGAACTTACCTAATGTTGTGTGGGATGGCGATGGCATTACGGATGCCAATCAAGCAATTTTTAACCCCGCTGTTGCCGGGGTTGGTGAGCACGTTGTAGTTGCGATGTATAATCAAGCTTGCAGCTCCAGGGATACGTTGCATATACGAGTGGACGATGCGTCCATTGATCTTACAGAGCCGAATCCTGTTTGTGTGGATGCGGAACCGTTGGCTCTGCAGGTGCTGGCAACTCCCGGTATCTGGTCGGGAACAGGATTAATAGACTCGTTGCAGGGGATAGTTGATCCGCAGTTATTGCCAGCCGGGTTGCATTACTTTTATTACACGTTGTCTAATTCTTGTCTTTTGAGGGATAGTGTCGCATTGAGTGTGGAGAGTTTTCCGTCGATACAGATTGGCTTGCCTGATGGTATTTGTGTAGATCAGTCGGATTTTGTTTTACTAGCCAATTTCGAAGGCGGTGATTTTTCGGGTAATGGTGTATATACTTTCGAGAATCAATGGTATTTCACACCGCAACTTGCAGGGGTCGGTTTGTCGGTGTTGCAGTACGATTATAGTGATGTATGCACACTATCGGTACTCGACACAATTGAGATCTATGCGCTTCCTGAATTGGTGATTTCTGCAGATACCAGTATTTGTCCGGAGGGTGAAGCTACCCTGCTAGCCAGCGGAGCGTTCAGCTATGGCTGGGCACCGGCGAACACACTCGTTACTCCGCAGGAAGCATTAACTATAGCTCAGCCCGACGTGACCACGACCTTCGCTTTAGCCGGCCAATCTGCGCAAGGTTGTTTCTCTACAGCTGAGGTAACTGTGGAAGTTCTTGAGTCGCCACAGCTTACTATCAATGGCCCTGCAGAGCTGTGTCCTGGCGAATCGATTATACTCGAAGCCTTAGGTGTTATTTCTGCAGAATGGAGTGGACCGTCAATTGATACCCCCTTGGAGCTTTCAACCTTCGTGTCACCAACCCAAACAACCGCCTACGAGGTGACTGGCTTTGATGAGAATGGTTGCGTTGGACAATCTTCCCTAGAGGTTGTTGTTCCGCAGCCTGTAGCTTTATTTACAGCGTCCGACACACTGGGTACACCTCCTATGGATGTTCAATTTACCAACCTATCCAATGGTGACTATTTCGTTTGGGATTTCGGTAATGGTGACTCACTCATTACGTCTGATTTGAATGCTATGGCTGCTACAACCTATAATGGTGCAGGTATGTCCGTTGTAACTCTGACAGCCTTTTTAAGCGGCTGTCCGTCCACATATTCGATGGAAGTTGTGACCTATTATGATTCTGAGTTACTCCTCATTCCCAATGTGGTTTCGCCAAACGGCGATGGTAAAAATGATGTTTGGCGCCTGGATACTCGTAACATGGAGACCATGCATGTCGATATTTTCAATCGTTGGGGGGTGAAAGTGGAAGAGCTTGATGGTATCGATGACAAATGGTCTCCGGATGCATTTGCAACGGGTACCTATTATTTTCATTTGTTTGCAACCGGTTTGGATGGAGAGGCGTATAACCGTGAGGGGCACATCACTGTGTTGAGCTCCGAAAATTGACACCGTTGAGAACAAGCCTCTCGCCCAATGCGATTTCTTTGAAAGCGGATCGAGCCAAAATTGGCGATGCGATTTTGTATTCGGGATTCTTGCTTGTTATCTGCTGGTCGGTCTTTATTATGGATGAGTATCTCGGCTTTCATCTGAAAGAGTATGGTATGAAGCCACGGACGCTGGAAGGGTTCCGAGGTATTCTTACGATTCATTTCTTGCACGGTGATCTTGAACACATAGTTCAAAATTCACTAGCTCTTTTTGTATTGAACTCATTCGTATTCTACTTCTATCGGTCAATTGCGCTGCCGGTTTTTGCTGCATTATTCTTTCTTTCGCCTGTATTGCTTTGGTTTAGCGGAAGGGACGGAAACCACATAGGAGCGAGTGTATTGATTTATGCTGAGTTTGCTTTCTTATTGACAAGCGGACTTATTCGGAAGAATCCTATTTTACTTCGAGTGGCACTGGTTGTTGTGCTGTATTATGGGTCGCTTGTTTGGTATGTGTTCCCGGTGGATAAGAAAGTTTCCTGGGAAGGCCATGCAAGCGGTTTTTTCATCGGGGCGCTTGCTGCCTTTTGGTGGCGTAAACAAGGACCGCAGCGCAAGAAGTATCAGCATGAACTCGAGCCCGAAATGCCCGATGAAGAATATCAACGTTGGAAGGAACGAGTAGGCGAATCACAGCCAAATGTCCAAACGACCGTTACTGTAAATTATCATTACAAGCCGGAAAAGCCTGCGGAAGGATCCGCAGAGAAGTAATCAGATCGGTGAATACGGGTGAATCAAGATTCTACGGTCGAGCGTCCAATGCTCTTGTAGAAATAGCCTAGTTCATTCATCTTTTCGAGGTCGTATAAATTTCTACCGTCGAAAATGGTCTTCGTCTTCAATAGGCTAGTCATCTTCTCGAAATCCGGATTACGGAATGCGCTCCACTCGGTGCAAATAAGCAGGCAGTCAGCATCTTTCAAAGCATCGTACTGATCATTCGCATAGGTAATCTTGTAGCCTTTTTGGCGCTTCACGTTTTCCATTGCTTCCGGGTCGAAGGCGACTACGTTGGCTCCTGCTTCGATCAAATGCTCAATCATATAGAGCGCAGGTGCTTCGCGTATATCGTCGGTATCGGGCTTGAAGGCAAGTCCCCACAGGGCGATGGTCTTGTTGGTGAGCGATCCTTGATAGTGATCGAGAATAGGTCCAAGTAAAACGGTCTTCTGGCGCTCGTTCACCTTCATAACACTTTTAAGAATCTTGAACTCGTAATGGCTTTGCATGCCGCTATGAAAAAGGGCCTGCACGTCTTTAGGGAAACACGATCCGCCATAACCAATGCCCGGAAACAGGAAGCGCTTACCAATACGAGTATCCGTGCCCATGCCGATGCGCACCATGTCTACATCGGCGCCTACTTTCTCACAGAAATTGGCAATCTCGTTCATAAAGGAGATTTTGGTTGCCAAGAAAGCGTTTGCAGCGTATTTGGTGAGTTCGGCGCTGCGTTCGTCCATGAAGATGATTGGGTTGCCTTGGCGCGTGAACGGCTTATAGAGCTCTTCCATCAGCTTACGTGCACGTGCGCTGTTGGTTCCGATCACCACACGATCGGGTTTCATGAAATCGTCTACTGCAAAACCTTCACGCAAAAACTCGGGGTTGCTCACCACGTCGAAAGGCACGTTGGTGTTGATCACAATTGCTTCATGCACCTTTTCGGCTGTGCCTACGGGCACCGTGCTTTTATCGACGATTACTTTGTAGTCTGTAATAATTTTCCCTAGTTCGGTAGCAACGTTAAGTACATAACTTAAGTCGGCACTTCCGTCTTCTCCCGGAGGAGTTGGCAATGCAAGGAAGATAATTTGAGCCGTGTCCACCGCACTCTTAAGATCGGTGGTGAATTGTAATCGGTTTTCCCGGATGTTACGCTCAAACAATACATCGAGGTGAGGTTCGTAAATCGGAATTTCTCCGTTTTTCATGCGCTCTACCTTCGATGCGTCAATATCGACGCAGGTTACGTTATTACCTGTCTCAGCGAAGCAGGTGCCTGTTACCAGACCTACATAACCTGATCCTACAACCGTAATATTCATAGCTCAATGGTTTTGGGGGCACGAAAGTAAGCAGGTTTTGGGCTATTCCACATGCGGTTTATCCAATGGTCTTAATGGTGCCATCCTTCAGTTCCAGCTTACATTGTGCATGTTTTGAAATTATATCAAGATCGTGTGATGTAAAGAGGATTCCGGGGCCTTGGTTTGCGCACAGTTTGCGCAAGGTTATCATCAATTCTTCCTTTGCGACATAATCTAAGTAGGTGGTAGGTTCGTCGAGAATGAGAAAGGATGGCCGTTGCGCCATGGCACGGGCAATCATGGCCTTTTGCAATTCACCGTCACTCAATTGGTCGAGTGGTTGATGCGCAAGCGATTGAAGATCGAGCGCTGCTATGCATTCGTCGGTTACGATGTTAAGCTCAGCAGATGTTGCTGAGTTTTGAGCATTGTAGGTTCCCATCCACACGAGATCGCGCAGGGTTAGGCCCGGAATACGGACTTTGTCTGTCCAGAGTGCGCCTATGAGATGAGAGCGCTCCAGCGGCGAAAGGTGAGTTACCGATTTGTTATTGATGAGTACATCGCCATTTGCCGGCTTTACCAGACCGGTAATGCAGCGCAAGAGGGTGCTTTTACCTGTGCCATTGCGGCCTTGAAGCGATGTCAACAATCCACGCTCAATGGAAATGGTAACATCAGCGAATAGTGTTTTGCCCGGATAACCGAGGCTCAGGTTGCGTATTTCGATGGGGTGTTGCACGCTCATATGAGTGGTTTAAAGCGTTTCCATTGAATTACCAGCATTACCACGAAGGGGGCTCCCAATGCAGAAGCAATTGTGTTGAGTGGTAGAGCCGTCATACGGCTCATCCAGTCGCAAGCCAGGGCAACGATGGCGCCCAGCCACAGTGTCGCCAGCAAGTTCTTTCGATGGTCGGCTGATTGTGTGACCCATCGCGAAATATGGGGAACAGCTAAACCAATAAAGGAAACAGGCCCGCAAAAGGCCGTAACACAGCCGGCCAATAGGCCTGTGGATATCATCATAGCCATGCGGGTTTTTCTGACATCAACTCCCATGGTGGAAGCATAGTTTTCACCCAGTAGCATCAGATTCAGTCTAGGCAATATGGCCATCGATAGCAGAACGCTCGTAACGAGTCCTGCTGCCAATAGCGCTAATTCCGTGTAGTTGCATTCGCCAAAACTTCCCATGCCCCATGTAACATACGACCTTAGGGCCTCATTTCCCGCGCGCGACTGAAGTGCGTCAACAAGAGCTGACGTGAAAAAGGTTAGCATTATTCCGAAAATGAGCAAGGTCGATTCGTTGGCAAATCGATTGGCTACGAGTAATACGCAAGAAAGGAGAGTGAAAGCACCGATGAAGGCAGCAGCAGCGATACTTATGTAAGCAGGAAAGCCTTGGACGATAGCAGAACCGCCTCCCAGCACGAGCAAAGCAACGCCGAGGCTAGCTCCGGAACTAATGCCGAGCATGGAAGGGCCTGCCAATGGATTACGAAAGAGTGTTTGCATCAGCATGCCACTCCAAGCCAATGCGGCCCCTGCTAAAATTCCTGCGAGCGTGTGTGGCACTCGTGATTCCCATAAAATTGTCAGATGTGTTTGCTCGGCAAGCTCATTTCGGATCAACGAATTCCATACAGAAACCGGGGCAATGGCCACGCTTCCCGTGCCGAGTTGCAGAGCAATGAGGCAGAGAGAGGTAAAGGACAAAACTAGGATTACCCGGAATTTCATGGACGCAAAAATGGGGTGAAACAGGGGTCGACAGCGGTGTTCCGTCGATTTCGTCCTTTTTCATAAAATTATTTTCCTTTTCCCCGATTCGTGGCGACTTTTGGCCGCCTTTTACAAACGATATGAAATTTGACAAAAACACCGCGATTGGCTTCACATTGATGATTTTGATGTTGCTGGGCTTTTCGTGGTACCAGGCCAACGAGCAAGAAAAATTGCGCGAAACTCAGCAGGCTGCTCTTGATGGTGCAGCAGAGGCCACTTCTCCTTCATCCGGCGCTGTCGCGGATGCGGAACAACCGCAACTGACCATGGCGAGTGATTCGACTCTGAGCGATTCCCTTTCGCAGGTGCTTGCTGACCAAGTGGTGGTGGCCAAATATGGAGTGCTGGCCTCAGCCGTTAATGGCGAGAGTCGTTCGGTGGTCATCCATAACAGTAAAGTCAAGCTAACGTTAAACACGAAGGGAGGGTTGTTCTCTTCCGCAGAATTGCTTGACGGGTATAAGAATTATGCATCGAAAGAGAATATACGCTTATGGAGCGAGGCATTTTCGA
>Ga0315905_10001119_pt1 | contig 29046 bp, 31 predicted proteins | sample LakEriMetagenome_5_FD_203522 | JGI IMG/M metagenome (GOLD analysis project Ga0315905, IMG submission 203522) | Freshwater fungal communities from buoy surface, Lake Erie, Ohio, United States - Buoy 4 MA121 | ecosystem: Environmental > Aquatic > Freshwater > Lake | place: USA: Lake Erie, Ohio...
GTAAAGCCTGTCTGACCCGTCCACCCAGTAAATCCGGTTTGGCCTGTTTGCCCAGTCCATCCCGTGGGACCCGTCCACCCAGTAAATCCTGTCTGACCCGTCCACCCAGTAAATCCTGTCTGACCCGTCCATCCAGTAAAGCCTGTCTGACCCGTCCACCCAGTAAATCCGGTTTGGCCTGTTTGCCCAGTCCAGCCTGTAGGTCCAGTCCAACCCGTTTGTCCAGTCCACCCAGTAAATCCTGTCTGACCCGTTTGTCCAGTCCAGCCCGTCGGACCCGTCCAACCTGTCTGGCCCGTCCACCCTGTAAATCCTGTCTGACCCGTTTGTCCAGTCCAGCCCGTCGGACCCGTCCAACCTGTCTGGCCCGTCCAGCCAGTAAATCCCGTATGGCCCGTCCACCCAGTAAATCCCGTATCACCAGTGAAACCTGTTTGTCCCGTCCACCCTGTAAATCCTGTATCACCTGTCCACCCAGTAAATCCCGTATCACCGGTGAAACCTGTTTGCCCCGTCCACCCTGTAAACCCTGTATCACCTGTCCATCCAGTAAATCCCGTCCACCCTGTATAACCAGTCCAACCTGTTGCTCCAGTAGCCCCCGTATTTGTAGAAAATCCAGAAGGGCCTGTGGGTCCATCCAAAGGATTTATATTTATCATGTAAGTATCCTGGGGAAATATAGGCCCTCCATATACTTTTATCACCTTAATGATAATATTCCCTATAGTTTTATTATATAGATTAACAACCCCTTTAAAATATATGTTATTGTTTGAGCTTGATACAACAATAACAGAATTGCCAGGTATGTAAGAAAGATTGGGGGATATAAATAAGGTTTTCACATTTCCAGGATATACTCCATCATCATTACCAATATTCGTGGTGCCCCATAGACCATCTGTTATTGACTGAAATCTTTCACCTGAAGGGCCAGTTTCTCCTTTAAATCCTAAAGGACCAGTGGGTCCTATTAGGCCGGTAGGCCCTGTTGCACCAATGGGTCCTATGGGACCCGTAAAGGTAGTGTAGAGAAACCCCGAAGACATTCTATAATGTTACATATTTTATAAGGGTATTGACACAGACCCGCTTAGCATAAAATTCCAAAGTTAAGATTCTCAGTTCTTAAATTTGTAATTTGACGGTAGATATGTAGTTAATACATTTTGATCATATAATTAGAAGTGACTGATAACTTTATACGCTTAATACCGGTAAACCCACGTATCTGTGTTAGCGGTATATCCTAGTGGACCAGTAGGCCCTATTGATCGAGAATAAGGATAACCAAGCGGCATTCTATAACTATAAACACTTTTATAACAAACTAAAAACTATCCAGTCGGGCCTTTTATCATTTATACAAACTAAATGCATGAACTCTTCCATATATCCTGGAATGCGCGCATTCATGATGTGCACACCGATTGGCTCATTCACACCGACCTTTTGCACAGTCTCCTTTAAGACCACGATACGATTCTCGCCGGATTCTATACAAGAAACGGCTGAACTTATTTTAGGAGTTTCGGATTTGTTGCACACGATACCAAATCCGAAATATAGTTCCATCTGTATTAGGTGGTGGATCAAGGGTAGTCTTATAATCCGCGACTATTTTTTACTACCGTTACTTTGATTACCGTTATTATTATTCATTTCTGTATCTGAGTGAGAGTCTTTCAGGGCTTTCGTAATAGCTTTAAAATTAAAAACATTAGGTTTCTTATTTTCTGATGGATTAAAACTAGTGGAAAAAGGGACAACAGGAGGAGAAGAAACACCAGCAGGAGGAGCAGAAGGAGCAGGAGGAGCAGAAGGAGCAGAAGGAGCAGGAGGAGCAGAAGGAGCAGGAGGAGCAGAAGGAGCAGAAGGAGCAGGAGGAGCAGAAGGAGCAGGAGGAGCAGAAGGAGCAGGAGGAGCAGAAGGAGCAGTAGTGTTCTCGCCGTTATTCATTGGGTTTTTTGAAGGAGAATTTTCAACATATGGCTGGTTTCTTTCTGGAATTTCTCCTAGCCTCCAATTCACATAATCTTCAAGTGCTTCTCTGTTTAGTCCTTTAATTTCTTCTTTGGTTAGTATTCTCATTTTATCAATGGTTAGTTTACCTCGCTTTATGGGTTTCTTTTTAATACTTTTTTTCCCTTTAACACTTTTTTTGGGTTTTTCTACGTGCATACTTCCTTTCCCCCCACCTCTACGCGTAAGATTTCTTCTGGCTGCTCTGCGACTTCTCGTATTAGCCATTCTACCTATATACAATTATATTATCCCAAAGTAAATGAAACAAAAGGGTGGATACTATCCATCTGTTTTTGAAGGAGTTCGGGGTGCTTATTATCTTCTGCCACTTGTGCTCAGACAAGCATACAGCTTATATAACTCCAAGTCATCTACACGTCGTAGAGTAAACCGCAAACGGAATCGCAAAACAAGACGCCGCCACTTTTAACTGTGTCCATCGGGCTAAAGATGGAATACCTCCGGGCATTAGATGAGCACCAGTAAGGCCAACGCGAACGGCAACCTCTTTGAAGTTCGAACTGTCCAGGCGGGAGCTTTCCGCACACTCATTGAAGCACTGAAAGAGATCCTTACGGAGGCTAATTTGGAGTTTGACCAGAATGGCATAAAAGTAATGTCCGTTGACGAGACTCACACTGTCTTAGTGTATCTCCGTCTTCATCACGACCGCTTTGAGAACTTCTATTGCCCGGCGAAGCACATCCTGGGCGTGAACATGATCTACTTCTTCAAGCTCATCAAGACCATGGGCAACAATGATAATCTGACACTCTATCTACCTGCGTCCAATCCGAATAAGCTCGGAATTCGCATGGAGAACTCGGAGAAGTCCACGGTCACGAACTACTTCCTCAAACTCTTTGACACAAATGTTGACGAGATCCAGATCCCCAACCTCAACTTCTCTAACATTATTCACATGCCCTCAGTGGATCTCCAGAAGATCTGTCGCGACATGAATGCCCTCGGTGAGAAGCTGGATGTGGAGATCACTTCTTCTGGCACGGATCTCGTGTTCCGCTGCGAGGGTGACTTTGCCGAGCAGGAGACCGTAATGTCCGAGAACAATAGCACGATGAAGGTTCAGAAGTCTGGGAGTGTCTCGGAGGTCGTGCAGGGCATCTTCCAGCTCAAGCACCTCGTCCTCTTCACGAAGTGCACTAGCCTGTGCCCTTCTATTGAGATGTATTTGAAGAATGACTATCCTCTCATCATAAAGTATGCTGTAGCTAACCTTGGCGAGATAAAGCTTGTCCAAGCTCCCATAAAGCAAAAAGACGGGCGCTGAGTATGATGCTTGTGACTTAAAAATACACAAACACCTCAAAATTTGGAATTCGTGGATTCCACAGCCCCGGTATAAAATACCATTGTTTTCAAAACAACGGTATTTTATATATGGTTTCACACACTATAATATCCCCCGATTCCCTTTTATAAATACAAGTTGATATTCATTCCATAGGATATCGCGATGCTCCTTATACATAAGATCATCTAAAAATATAATACCACATTCTTCATAAGGTTTATTCTTAAATGTAAAGTCTACTCCATTGTAATATGGCAATAAAGAACCAATATTCCATCCATGCTCAATTATTCTTCTAGACATGGCTATTTCTTTATTATGTATCGCTTCATACATATTTTTCGCATGATCCCATTTGCTAAATATATTGCACTGCATTAAATATTCCAAGGTCTCCTTATCCATTGCAAAAACATATGATTGCACATGCGCTAAATGCTTGTTTTGGCAAGTAGCGATTGAACTTCCAAAAAGTTTTACGTTATCCTTCAAGCCGTTCAAATATATATCTGTCCATCTGCCTTTATAATAGGATGGAATAAAAGGTCCTATCGCTGAAGAATTTATAAATATAAATGTATCATAATTTTGATAAAACTCTCCTGTTATCATAGCATCACTCCATCCCCCGAAATCAAACCCAGTATTTTCCCGAAACAATGACTTGACCCCAGGAGGAATAGCAACACTATTGTTTTTATCGTTAGATATTATCATAAAATCTATATCATCGTCATAAAAAATACATTTATCTAAAAAATTCTGTACTCTATCGTTATATAAGTGAAACACATATAAAACGAGTGTTTTTGTCATATAATACATGTATAAATCTGAGCTTTTAGACCACACCTAAATCTTCTTCTCCACGTGAGGCATATATTTCACCTCATCCGCGGGGACGCGTCCATCTACAATGCGCAAGCCCCCAGGATCACAGAACTTTCCACAGTCCCGATTCCATATTTGAAGGATATTGAAATCTCTGCGAGGCGTGATACGAACACATGAAACCCCATCACCATCCTCTTTTACACATTTACCAAGGACCGCGGCAATCATATATTTTTGCATAACCTCATGCGCAAAAGCTCGATCAATACGTAGACTATAAGAACCTCCGCGAATATTGCGAGCATTCTCCATGAGCGGAGGAATTCCTTCTGGCGTAAAGAAGAATTTACCACGAATCCAGTCAGTCGGCGTAATTGCTCCAAATACATGGGCAAGCTCACGAAACGTCTGTAACTTGGCCACAACACGGAACGTGTCCATGTGCCAACGATTTTCCTTTGCTGGATGGAAATACAATATCCATCCACCAGAGGGTAAAGGAGCGTCAAGGTTATGGGTCTCCATGGCGTGAGACCCGTTATACATACTCCTACTCAATCAATTTTAGGCCTGGAATCCACTTCGGGCTTGGCTTCCTCTCCTTCATCGCTATAAATGTCCTCGGTTCTTGACGAGGAATCTGATTTTACTTCCTCCGCACAATAAGCGCCCCACCCACTAAATGGAGCCTTCGCCTCCGAAGAATCCATTTGCACTCTCACAGAAGCCGAATCAGCCGTCAAAATATCCAAGGTAAATTCGCCCATCTCTTCCTCTGTTAATATAATATCATGTGATAGACAGTGAATCAGAGCCACTTCATATAAGCTAGGAGATTCGCTAGAAGAATACCAAGAAATACCATGGAATGTAGAACTCATCTCTATATTTAGACCACTATCCTCATTTGACATATTCGCCAAGACAACATCTCCAAACGATTCGCTTTCAGTGCTATAATTCGGACTCATAAACATGCGTTTCGTCTGAGGATAATATATAATTGGGTAGTGAACACCCGTATATTCATCACGGAAACTAGCCCAAGGAACAGAATTCCTAGCAGTAAAAAGCCACACAGGTTCCTTATGCGCATCCATAGCCCCTTTTACACTTCGGGCGGCCACCTCCGCTAGTTTATTATATACCTCTGAAATAAAATGAGTTGTTGTTAGTGCATACAATACTGCTTTATTCCATATCCACTGCGTTAGTCTGTCAAGCATTAGATCAAGAGAATCGTGCATTTACTGGTGTATATCCTTTCGTTTAGGTTTAGACCTTATAACTTTTAGATTTTATGGTACTTTAGGAATTTTCCACAGGAGGACATTTGGGTTTTGGTTTGGGAGGGCACTTTGGTTTGGGAGGAGGACACTTAGGTTTTGGTTTGGGCTGAGTAGGAGAAACACACTTATCTGCCTTACCACGGCTCATACAATAACCGCGATTTTTCATACTTTGTCCAATAAACCATACGCTAAATACGAAGATCAATATAACAACGCTCGGCACCACTAAGACAGCCCCACTGATTTCCTCGCCAATTAAAAGGCATAATAACCAAAAAGAAGTTGTGGCTAATATTCCGTATACAGAATGTGGTATCAACTCATGATAATCTCCTATGATCGCATCAAAAATAAGTAAGGCTACGAAGAACGCTCCTACAATATTTGCTGGCCAACAAGCCATTCTTATTTTACTCAATATATTTTATGAATCTAGGCTTTGGCATACTTCTGGATCTTCTGCTTGGCCTCGTTCCATAGACCAATAGGCGTATCATCCAAATCACCATCGGCATCCTTCTGGTATACCTGGCCGTCGGAATCCTTGTAATAAGTAATTCCCTTGTATTCAAACTCCTCAAATGTCACAACCTCCTCGTCCATATCCTCTTGCTCCTCCTCGACCTCTTCCTCGTGGGCCTCTTCCTCCTCTTGCTCCTCGGCCTCTTCCTCCTCTTGCTCCTCGGCCTCTTCCTCCTCTTGCTCCTCGGCCTCTTCCTCCTCTGCCTCGGCATCCTCCTCTTGCTCCTCCTCTGCCTCGGCATCCTCCTCTTGCTCCTCTTCCACTTGACCGGTTGCAGAGGCATCATCCTCACCATCGCCTTGCTCACGCTCCACATCCATAGAACTCGCAGGAAGCTTCTGAATAAGAATCTGTAGCACATCCTTTGAAGGAATCTCCTCAGCCTCTACGGGCGTGCTTGGTGTCTCGGAAATCCGCCACACATCCAGACCACACGGCGCAGGGGCCACCTCCGCCGTAAAGAAAGGCGTGGTCTTCGCACCAGACTCCAGTTGCGTTACCTTCGTATTCAGAAGTTCCACAAGGGCACTAAGCCTTGCAATCTCAGAACGCAGGCCAACGAGCGCATCCTCGCTCTTCTCGTGATAAATAACAATATGCGTCTTCGTATCCGGGGATGGCATAGCCACGTCGTTGAGAGTTACACTACGAACAGAACTCATTGGGACCGTATTTTGTAAACACGGGCCGAATCAATTTTTTATGAAGCACTTCCCCCTGTGCTGCTTCGCTTTATCCGCTTCGCTCAGCCTCTTTTTACACTAATCTGAAAACACGAATCCAGAGTGCTCTCCTTGTCCTTCAACGGCTTGCTCCGCTTCAGACGAAGTGCCCCTCCCTGCTCACTCCACGCCTTGAAGCGATCCATACTGAATCCACCGGTAAATGTATTCTGCAAACTGCTATCGTAGAAATCAATGGGCTTCGTATCCAGAGTGCCAAGGATACTTACCATAGGCGGGATCTGAATATCAACACGCACCTTATTATCGGAAACAACGCGACGAAATTGCTCATATGTGTATACGCCTCCAAACTTCTTCAAACTATCGCGCGGAGGCGAAGGATACAGACGGCATCCCGGCTTTCCTTGAGGCCGATACATACGGTGCAAGAGGGCCATTCGTTCCCACCTCACATGTGAATCCAGATGCTCCTCTAACAAATAGCTGAGGGCACACTGGGGCGTGCAGAAGTTTCCATATATGTGATAGACACCGCTCTCCTCTTTTGTCGGCAAGAAACACGGCTTGTTATCAAATTCATGCGTGCACCAGAAACACGCGATATCAGTTTTCTCGGGCACGCGCATATTTTCTCCGGGCTTGCTCGCATAACAAGCCATTAACTGGGTGCGTGAATAGTTTTCCGGGCTAGGCTCTGCACTAGGTGCTACTGCAGGCGAAGGTGCGAGTGCAGAAGTTGATGCCATAGGTGCCGCAAGTGCCTGTTGTAGTTGCATACTCCAGCCCTCCTTCTCTACACCAATTTGCGTCTCCTCTGAAACCCCTTCCGTATTCACTTGAAAATACGCCTGGCCATCATCGTAAGGCTGAACCGAAGGCGGGGGAGAAGGATCATAGCGCATCTCTGTATCATTAAATGCCACATCACCACTGCGAAAGGGCAGATTTACAATAAGAGGCCTACGAGGCTCCGGTGTAAAGGTGCCCTCAATACCATCAGGCGTCACTACCGCCACCACTTGCACAGGCTTCTTCTCCTTCTTGATCTTCACTGGCTTAGGAGCCTTAGGAGCCTTAAGAGCCTTTACAGGAACAGGCGGAGACACGGGTTCGCTTAGAGCAGTCGTAGCAGCAGTAGCAGTAGCACTCGTCACCGCATCAATAATCTTCTTTTTACTCCTCTTTACAACTCCAGCCATTTCTATACCATCTCCCCTCTAGACTTTAAACAACTTCGGCGGAATACCCCCAGATATGGCGGCCATTCTCCCACCCGAGCAACTTCCTGTCATACTTCAAACGATGATCAAATACCCAGACACCAGGTCACACATGCTCTTCCTCGGCCCACCAGGTTCCGGAAAAACCACGGCAGCCCAGAGCTTCGCTGTGGCTCTCCACGGCAAAACGGCTAACAAATTCGCCAGCCTCCTCTTCCTCAATAGCAGTGACGAGCGTAGTCTAGAAACAATGCGCCAGAAGATCTATCCCTTTGTGGAAAGCCGTATGCAGACCCTCTTTTTCGCCGAGGGAAAGGCCCCACCAAAACTCATCATATTCGACGAGGCCGAGACCCTTACTGACCAGGCACAGTGTGCTCTTCGCACTCTTCTCCAAAGATCAACTTCCGATGCCATTATTATTTTCATCTGCAATTCCCTTTCGCACATTCACCCACAGATTCTGAACAAATTTCTCGTGCTACCATTCAATCCTACACCTGCCAATCGCCTGGAAAACATCTTGAACAAGAAAGTCCCAGCGCTAGACTCCTTATACAGGCGCGGAGATATCCGCTTCTTCAAACAATGTCCACAGTATATTGGCCAGGTCACACAATTCCTCTATAAATTCCATCACGCATCTAGTCCAGAAGAAGTCTACGCCCTCGCCACTGAGCCAGGAACACCATTCCGTGAGCGCATTACATGGTTCCTCTTCTTTCAACTGAATAAAGCGCCTATATCATCGCGAGAAATCTCCTTATGGTCGGCACTCACTGCCTCAGAAACCCAGCCCTATTTGGAAGAAGAAACTACTAAAGAACTCTTGTATAAACTCTGGTCCTCGCGTATGGCTAAGTGGTTAGAATAAGGCTCGGCCAGACTAGCTAATAAATAAAAAATGATTTACCCGACCACTTAAATCCGCCAAGTCCCACCACACAAACATGGATCCGGCCCAGCTGACAATAGGCCCTCTGCGTATATCCACGATGGTTGTCACGGCCGACCTAGGCACCACAATCCATCTCCAACGACTCATGGAACTCTTCCATGAACGCGCCATCCCCTTGACATGGCCAGCAGAGGGATTCCTCAAAGTGGAATACAAGCCCATTCTTCTGGCAAAACCCGATGCGACTCCGGCTGAGCTACAAAAGGCCAAGGCGAAGGCGAAGGCTCAGGAGAAGATCGTCGTCGGCACTTGCTCGCGCGACGAACTCACCAAGCGCAAGAAGTCCAAGAACATCTTCTTCAACCAGTCCACTCTCGTGGTCCGGCGCCAACACACAAAGACGGCCGATGGTCAGCCCGTATACAAGGAAGTGAATATCAAGCTATTCAAGAATGGCGGGATTCAGATGACAGGCATTCCCTCTGACTCCTTTGCCCAAGAGACCCTTGCATGGCTCGCCAAGGAACTCGCGCTCTTCTCACAGTCCGTCCTGGAGGGCGAGGCGAAGCCCCACAAATACAATATTCAGCTAATCAACAGCGACTACCACATTAACGGGAATATCAATCGCGAGAAGCTCCATGAGATTCTCATTGGCCGGTATAATTTGTTCAGCTCGTTTGAGTCCACCATATATCAGGGCTGTGACACGAAATACTTCTACAACGAGTCTGCTCCCCCAGGCTCCACAGAGGGCGTGTGTCCATGTGGCGACAGCATTTGCGTGGGCAACGGCGACGGCAGGACGCTTGGCCAGTGCAAGGAAATCACCATCAGCCCCTTTCACACAGGTTCCATTATTATTACGGGGGCGAGGCGCTTTGAGCAGATTGATAAGGCGTATGTATTCATCAACAAGATTCTCAAGGAGCACGCCCGAGAAATCATCAAGCCTTTTCCGGCCTAATAATAGCATGTCATTCTGGCCGAAGAAATACTATCGTGGCTTGAGCCGAAAGAACCAGACAAGAAGGAAAAAGGAGATTGCCTATCATTCACGCATAGGCTTCAAGAATCCGAGGGCATATACGCGATTCAAGACGGATTCTATCATACCGACACGCCCTTCCAGTTATACTACGAAATGGAATCGGCTTTTTCCGGATAAGAAGTCGTTGGAAGAAAGGGCCCAGGCTACCGGCGTTCCTTTGCGGTTTATCAAAGAATCCTACGATCGCGGAATGGCAGCCTGGAGGACGGGTCACCGGCCAGGAGCCACGCAACAACAATGGGGCTATGCTCGTGTATCCTCGTTTTTACTCAAGGGAAAGACGTATCATACTACCGACTCGGATTTAGCGAGGGAGGCTAAGGCGGTTTCGGCTTCGGCGAGGAAGTGGTGGGAGGCCAGGTGAGGCTAATCGCGTTTTTTCATTCCGACGAGGACCCGAAACACCCGACAGAAATGTCCGCACCCCCGCCTCAGCAACTCGTGCAACCTATGCAAATGGCAGGCGCTGCTACGCCTTCTTCTGCCCTGGCGCAGGGCGCTCTTCCCTCACCGGCAACGCTTATCCAGGCGGCGAAGCTGGCTATGGCCCAGGACAATCCGATCCGGCTGGACTACTATGCCGAGTCTTGCAATGGAAAGGCGTTCATGGGCGAAGACGGCGAGACGAAGGAGAAGATGCTTGTCAAGTCCTCCGAGGAGTTCACGAGCATGATCCAGAAGACATATAAGGTGGCTGAGGACTATATCGTGCTTACGGAGAACTCTATTTACATTGTGAATGGCAAGCTCCAGAAGCGCCGTATCCAGGCGAACACTCTGCGTAATGATTAAAGACAACCCCTTTTACACCATAGAAAAGGATGTCTTCTACGGACCAAGAGACAACTGCGTTAGATATAGACGGATATACGGCAAAAGAACTACGGCAATTGCAAAAAATGACCGAGGAGGTTCGGGATCATTGGAAGAAAATGCTCGCGGAAGCTCCGGCAAATTTGTCAGAAGGTCTTCGGATGGCAATTGAACTTTCTATCCGACAAGCCGAGGAAGATTTACAAACGATTGCGTCAAAAATAAAATCTGTGGATACAATATAAAATGTCGTCTGTGGCTGCTGCATACTCCCAGGTTCCGGTGCGTTCCAAGTATCTCGTAGCTCGTGCGACTACAAATGAATATACTGCTGCTGCGGGTGTTGTCCCTACGGCAATTACTACGACGGCGAGCAATTTCGCTGCCCATTTTGCCGGTGTGTTTGCTGGTGCTCCTTCTGCGACTGGTACCGCGGGCACACTGTATCGTGACAAGGGAAAGCGTGTGACCCTTGTGGACGCTGCGGGAAAGCACCTTGCCACATTTGCTCTTGTGCAGCAATATATTCCGAGAACTGGTGGCTCTTCTTTTGGTGTGGCAGAGGACCCCACATCCGGTCTGGTTTATGTGGTGGTGTGGGATGCGTTTGACCCTTCTCGCGTAACAGTGGTGGATGGCCCGGCGTAAATGCCTTTGTCTTTATAGCCTTTGGCGTAAAGAGCTCATAGAATTTTATAATAGACTTTTATATACTCCTCTAAGGATTATATAAAAGATAATAATAAAATAAAAACCTGCGTATATAATATAAAATGTCGTCTGTTGCAAGTGCATACATGCAGGTTCCGGCGAATTCTAAGTATTTTGAGGCGCGAACCACTACATACGAGTATGTTCCTTCTACCACTGTTCCTCCCACGGCTATATCTAAGACTGCGCGCACATATGTAGGCACTAACCCTAATACGGAGTTCGTAAATGCGGGCGAGGTGTTTGCGTATGCTGTAGGAGGTGCGACCTCCTTTACAGGTTCCATCAGTGGTCTCACACTTACAGTGGCGAGTGGATTGACGGGTAACATTGGTGTGGGGATGGTTTTAACGGGAGTTGGTGGTGGCGGTGTCACAGCAAATACAGCTGTAACTGGACAGCTAACAGGAACTCCAGGTGGAATTGGAACTTACAGTGTAAACATCTCTCAGACAGTTACATCAACGCCTATTACGGGCACATCTGGCGCAGCTGAGACCCTGTATCGCGACAAGGGCAAGCGTGTAACCATCGTGGATAATGCTGGAAAGCACCTGGCGACTTTCGCCCTTGTCCAACAGTTTGCTCCTGAGCTTGGAGGTGGCGCTACGGCTACTGGTGAGGGCACAGCTTCAGGAAACATATATATCCAGGTGTGGGATGCATTCAATCCTGCGAATGTCACTGTTATTTCTGGCGCGGCGTAAATGCCTTTAGCCTAATAAAATACTTTTATATGATCCTTATAGGATTATATAAAAATGCTGATATTTATATATACTTCAAGAAATAATTAACAAGTTAACTCGGCGGGGTGCTTTGGACATGGCTTAGTTGCCAACGCAGTCAGAGCCACACGTCTTTGATCGACTGTCAATGCTTTATTACCATTAATCGCAGATCTACATTGACCCCTCTTAATCTCGCATGTGGATGTTGATGAAACAGTGGGAGTAGTCACTCCAAAACCCTCCACATCCTTCACCGTCTTGTGGATTAGTGCGCGGTCGCACACGAGGTAGTGGAACAGCGTGAGCACAAGAGCAAGTGCCATCGTGAAAAAGCCAGATCCTAACATAATTCCATGGCTCAGATCAAACTTCTTCACTACCGCGAAAATATAGACGATGTGGAGCACGGAGAGTGCGAAGATCACCGCATAAACAACATAGAACGCATAGAAAAAATTGCATATCGCATAGTTAGGAATCTGATCCATCCAACCGGGAGCCATTATATTTTTAAGCTATATTTTATATTTATCTACGGTTACTGAATTTCTCTTTGATATCTTTTACCGCGTTTCCGAGAAGTGCCCGGTCGCAGATTAAATAGTAAAACAACATCATTACGGCTCCAATGCCGGTTGTGAGAAGTGCCTGGAATCCCATAACAATGCCCATCTTACCGAGCTTCTTGGAATAAGAGAAGACTCCGATCGTGAAAAGGAGAGACAGGACAAAAATCACCGCGTAAACCACATAGAACCAGTAAAAGAAATTGCATATCATAGGGCTTGAAATCTGGCGCATCCACTCAGGCTCCATTTGTTTCTGTTACAGCCACAGAAAAATGTTATGCTTTATTAGAAATGCCCAGTAGACGTAATAGCAGAAGCAGACATTCTGGTGGTGGTGATGCCTTAAAACAGGGCTTAGATTTCCTGAATAATGTTCCTGGAAAGCAGACGGGTGGTGGTTCTCTCCTGCATGGTGCCCCGGTTGTTTCAGGAGATAGTATGCTCTTAGAGGGTGGACTCCGGGAAACAGCTGGTGTGGCGCGTCTAGATGTCTCTGTGGGCGAGATACGCGGAATGAGCGACCAGGCCGGTGGCCGTCGCAAGAGTCGCAATGCTCGCAAGAGTCGCAAGGCTGGACGCAAGAGCCGTAACGCCCGTAAGAGCCGTAACGCCCGTAAGAGCCGTAACGCCCGTAAGAGCCGTAACGCCCGTAAGAGCCGTAACGCCCGTAAGAGCCGTAACGCCCGTAAGAGCCGTAACGCCCGTAAGAGCCGTAACTCTCGTAGCAACCGCAAGAGTCGCAACTCCCGCAAGAGCCGTAACTCTCGTAGCAACCGCAAGAGTCGCAACTCCCGCAAGAGCCGTAACTCTCGTAGCAACCGCAAGAGTCGCAACTCTCGTAGCAACCGCAAGAGCCGTAACTCTCGTAAGAACCGCATGAACGGCGGTGGCCACCAAGGTGGTCACCAAGGTTCTCCCGTGACTGCATCGCCTATGCTTCTCAAAGACTATTCCCAAACAGGTTCCGGTTTTACGGACAATGCTTTCAAAGATGGAGCGGGCAGCGTCTAAGCAACACTCGTCAAAAAAAGACTTTGAAGAATGGCCTTGCCATTTTCCAAGATCTTCTTCTCATCTGCCCCCACAACCACGCTGACCCGAACAAATAAGTCTCCGAATCCGTCAGCTTGAGAAGCAATAGGCATACCCTTCCCTTTTACACACATTACCTCGGCACTCTGTGTGCCTGCAGGAATATCCACAACGAGCCCATCCTTAAATCCAGGATGAGTCATAATCTTCCGCTGGCAACCGAGCAAACTCTCAGACAAACGAATCTTACACTCGTGGCGCAAAGCAGAACCCTCGCGTATAACGTCTAGCCCCGGCTCATCTGCCGTTGTCAAACGCAATAAAAGATCCCCCGCCTTCTCAAAGTCCTTGTGATCACTGCACATTCCTTCAAATGTCAAAATATCCCCGGCCACTGACCCCGCCTTTATTACCACATCCAACCCCTTCGTCTGATTAATAAATCCGCGCCCAGAACACTTGCCACATTCGGTGCCCCGCATACGCCCCTCGGAACCACATGCCCCACACGGCCCACGATTCACCGCAGCCATTCCCGGCGCAATCTGCATAATAACCTCTTTTACACCAGATCCCCGACAATCTCCGCAGGTGCGCCAATTCACACAACCATTTCCACTGCAATCCTCGCAAAATACACTCCGCTCCAAATCAAAGCGAATCTTCTTTCCGTGATAGAAGTCTGAGAGGCTCAGTGGGACATCCTGCATCTTATTAGGACCCTTGGGCCTTCGTCCCTGTTTCTTTGGAACGCCCATTCCACCACCAAACATATTTCCAAAGAAATCATTCATATTCACATGCATTCCTGGCATACCAGGCATTCCAGGCATACCAGGCATACCAGGAAAGCCAAAGCCAAACGGATGAGGATTGTCATTCTGTGCAGCCCCATCTACATGACCCGTCATATCATAAACACTCCTCTTTTTCTCATCTGACAAAACATCATAGGCATTTTGAAGAACCTTAAACTTCTCGGCGTCTCCGCCCTTATCGGGATGATGCTGTTTCGCTAAATCAAAATATGCCTTCTTCACCTCACGCTGGTCAGCCCCGCGCTGAATCCCCAGGACTTCATACAGATCCTTACTCATCTTGCCTTTTGCCACGGCCAATGTTTAGACGGGCTCTCTAGAGGCCCCTATGGGCCTACAGAGGCCTAAGCCAAACCCCCAACCTTCCAATAATATGCCCGAGTTCAAGGGTCGTCTCTTCGGGCAAGAAGGTATTTTCCAATCTATCCGAGAAACTATCCGCGACCTTCCCCACATATTTATAACAGGTCCGCCCGGCTCTGGTAAAACCACCTTCCTAGAAGACTTTATTACTCTCCTCCGCAAAGAAGCCCCCTTCCATCTTGAGTCCGTCCTTTGGCTCACAAGCGAGAAAGACCGCGGTATTCATACCATCCGCGACAAGGTCAACGATTTCTGCAAGAGGTCCCATACCAAACCGAATTCCCTCCGCTGGATCGTGATTGACGATGCAGACACCCTCCCCCTCATCAGCCAACAAGCTCTCCGCAGACCGATGGAGACATTTTCTCATTTAACACGATTCATATTCGCCAGTCGTCACGCCTCCCATCTCATCGACCCTCTCCGTAGTCGCTGTCTCACAATGGAACTAGAACCGATCAGCCCCTTTGACGCCTACCCGAGATTCCTAGAATCCTTCGCAATCCCCCCAGAGGCGTGCACAGACTCTCTCCGTCATTTCTGCATCAGTAATTTCATACACATCCACGAAATAAAGACGGTTCTTCAATTATACAAGGCTTTCATAACCGAAGGAAAAACAACCGAAGAAGCCATTGCCCTTTTACACCCTCTCCTCCCCACTTCCGCTGCACATACCCAAACCCTCGTGAAAGGCCTCACTAATAAAGACGTTCACATGGTCCACACTTCTATTACGAATCTCTTTATGAATGGCTACCTCCTGGACGATATACTCCTATCGGTAGAAAAACAAATCTCCCTCTTTCCCAGCAGTAATCCTGACACGCGCTTTCGCATCCTACAATTCGTGATGATGGGCTGGATATGCATTCAACAGGGTAAAGAACATTGGCTAGATACAATGGACATTGTAGACAAGGTGCTAAATACAACGGCAGGCATAAAACAATCGGCCCAATAAGATACACATGCCCAAAAAGATATTCCGCTCTTCTCCTCCTAAAGATCTCGTGGAAGCTTCTCTACAAACGATGCATCTTACAGGTCTCACAGATTCCACCTGGTTTTCTAAGAGTTGTATAAATCTCCAAGCCCTGGAAGATATTCTTCCGCAACTAGAACCTTATTATCTGCCGTGCAAGGCCAAAGAATATCTACACAACCCTTTAACACCTGCGCGCGGACTTCTTATCATACGCCAACTTCTTGATACTCAAGAAGTATCTCTCATAAAAAAAGAACGCTCCTGCATAAATGTAAAAGAGGTTTGGTATCAAATACAGAAAGATTCTGCATTTGATCAACAAATTTTAGTAGAATTTACATAGCCTTCTTTCCGCTATTCAATGACGCCTCTAACACATAGCGAATAGCCAAGTCAGATTCCATAATCTGGTCTTCCGAGCTCTTCAAGATCCATCCAAAGGCCCGTCTGTCTAATAAATCCCCATAAGGCACGGGCATATATACGGCAGCCGGCGGTATAGAAAACGGCAGACGGCCCTGTGTGCCTGCAGCAAAAATCTGCTCCAGATCAAGTGACTTATTTGTCCGAGGATCGCGTCCAAGTTCTTCTTTGACACGAACCTCAAGATCGCCTTCTGTCGCAGTGGCCGTTAAATCCACCCAATCAGACTTTGCATCTCCGCGCACTTGTCTGCCACCGTTCTGGAATTCCAGGCGATTGCGAATACGTGCCTCCCACTCGACAAAGATGGGGTGACCTGCTTTAGGAGACCACAGTGCGCGAAATCCGGGAACGGCCGAGCCATACATAGGCACTGTATCTTGGCCAAAGGCCACCACCTTATCAGTCGGCAAGTCTCCAAACGGCCGTAGGCAGACGACCGACGGACTTAGCCATAGACCGCCATATTTCGCGAGCAGGGCTGTGCGAATCCAGTCTTCCTCAGGTCCATTGATACGGGCCTTGGGATTGCGCATGAGTGTGGGCAACTTATCCCAACCTCCCATGAGTTCGGCCACGCGCTGAAGTCCTCCAACAACCTCTATGCGATACTTGTCTCCGTTGTGCTTCGTAATCGTCTGGTAAAACAAATTTAGGATCGGAATATTGATCGCTGACGAAGACCTAGACATGAAATCTGACCAGGAACGGCTATTTGTATCGCTGTCGTTCAAGAATATCCACATGGTAGGCCTACTAAGACCCAACTGCAGAGTATCCTTCGTAATTTCTACTCTCATGGGTTTCGGTAATCCGCCCACAACTTCCCAGGCTACGGCTGCTCCTACAAGGGCCAGTCCTAATCCGAGAACGATCATATGTTCCTTCTTCATTCTATCTAGTCTATGCCAATTAATTGCGTATAACGAGACGTTTCATACGCTCAAAATAACTGGATTCTTCCACGGCCTCTTGCGCTACACGCAACTTCCGTTGTTCCTCTCGGGTTGCAAGAGACTTTTCTGCAGCGACAATTGCAGCCATCTCATTATCGGCTAGAGGTGCCGGTGCCTTGTCGCGGTTTTTCGTGTATTCGTCGAGTGAGCGCGCCTGGACATTTACACCCGCGGTTTCGTGCGAAAAGGTATTGTATTCCGTATACGCCTTTTTCAAATCTGTATACTTGAGTCCCGGATCATTCGCAGCCACCGTGTAATCGTCTCTTGCAGTGCGTCCGAGTTCTGTGGCATACCCAAGGCGACTTGCAAGAGACTGTTCTTGGACTGTCATTACCCCACCCTGCTGTCTAGATGGCTGTCTCTTCTTATTCTCATCTTCAAAAGCGCGCTGGAATACTTCGCGATTGAATTTACCACTGAACTTTGGCCCCTGGTTTTCCGCCACATCTCCTCCACCTTTCAACCAATCGCCGTATCCCGATTCCTCAGGATCGGGAATGCGTGTCTTCTCAAACATGGTGTTGAAGCGGTTCATATCCAGATTCTTTGCATTCAGTTGAACAGGCTCCACCATCTTCCACTTATCAGCGTCCTGCTCGCGATTTCCTTGGAGAGCTACCGGCGCCTCCACCTTTCCTTCAGTCCCACGGCCGCCGTGGATTCTCTTGAGAATCTCACCTAAATATGCATAGGCGCGAGTAACGGCTTCAAACTCCTTTTCGGAACCACCCTTGTCGGGGTGCGCTGCAAGCACAGCTTTCTTATAGGCCGATTTCAAAGCGGTCTCTGTCAATGCAACCTCTTCCTCCAGATTTAAGATGCGCAGGCAAGCGCTAAAATAATTCATCGCGCGCTCATTTCCCTTTTGGCTGGCACCCACAGCCCCGCCGCCACCTTGGCGCAAGGTCACAGTCTGGCTTCCGCCATTTGCGACACGGGTAGCCCCAGTAACGCCCCCGCCGCCGCTACGCTTCTCAAATGGCAGCGGGGGAGGTGCACCCCCGGCTTGAACCACCTGAACATAGTGCAAAAGGTGGCCATATACTCCGGCAGCCCTCATCGTGGCCGAGTGTTCGGGAGAGCTGAGAATTGTCTGGATCATCTGCGCCCGCACCCCCGGCGAACGAATGGCCAGCAGATTTTCATATATACGTTGATGCACCGCCTCCATATAACTACTTTCCCTCTTTCAAAATCTGGCGTAGCCTTTCCGCAGACAGCACGGGAACACGGGCCTCGCATTCCCACAGCCATTTCCTTCCGGCAGAGAAAAACCCGAATTTCTTCGGCCACATCTGCGGAGCCATGGCAGGAAGACGACGGAGCGAAGGATCCCTCACAAGATCCCAACTCTCCAAGGGCAGAACCATCGCCAACTGCTCCTCCGGCCGAATGGCAACCTCCTCTGACACATCTCCGAGAATGTCCCCGGCACTCCTTTCACACCCTAGACGTAAATCGCTCCACAGCGGAGGAATCCATGCAGGAAACATCCAGAACATATTCACATCCTTGCCCAAATAATAATCAAGCACCCACTGACATCCGAAAATATACTGGGAACACATTTTAGCCCGCACAGCATAATTTGACCCCGGGTGAATCCAAGAAGACCAGTATATATCTCGCCATCCCTCGCGCAACTTCACTTCGCGACCGCCACTCACCAATACCTTCTCCACATCCCACTCCAAAGGAAGCGCCTCCGAGGAATCCATGCCACGCCCAACTCCCCGCCCCGCCTGTTCTCGCTTGCCTCGTATCATCTTCTCCATCCGCGCCCCCTCATCTGCTGACCACCTTTTACACAGCTCACCCAAGATACCAATTTCTATCCTATCGTCCACAACCAACCAACGATCTGACCGCTTCATTTCACGAAATTCGCTTAATACGCAGTCGTGACCATCATCATTTAGCTTATGTGTCAAGCTATGAGGCAAGAAATCATTGCCCATGAGTGTCATTAAGGCAACATAATTCACAATATCTTGATAATTCGTTATTCCCATGCGTCTTTTAAATTCATCTAAATTCATAAAGGTATATTCTTGCTCAGCCCCAGCTGCGCTCGCCGCAGCTGCATGCCCAAACTCCTGTTTCTCGCGTAGCAAGAATATGCTAAGGCCTTTCATTTCACTTACCAGCATATTCAGCAAAATCAAGTCGGCATCAAGACCATATACAATACAAGTATCTCCCTTTATGGCATTTTTCTTCAACCACCGAATCACCTTGTGTTCCCCCTCACCGGCCTCATCCACACTGCTTAGAATCCATCCCCGTTCCTTGCACAATCCCTCTAACACCCGTGTCAACTTCTTCATAAATTCTGTGCCAGGCGTAATGGAGTTTGAATCCCAACCACTGCTTGCGCCAGAGCGGAGCCAGGCCGACTTGAAACGACGCACGCGCTGTTGACGAATTTTTGCGCTAGGGACAACGCCATCCACGGCCAACAACACATTTTCAGGTTTACCGGCTACTCTCCACACCTCTTTTACAGTGACTGAAACCTCTTTCAAAAGTGCATCTTCCCATGTAGCTACAGATTGCGGGTCATTCATGCTTACAGGTGGTATGGCCGACATAGCCTCGGTGCGAATACAACGATAAATAAGACAGTTAAAATCAAAACACAAATATTTTGCCTTACGATCTCCAATCGTATTTGATACTATAGAAGGATACTTTTGTATAATCTTTCTGAAATAGGAAGGTATGCCCATACTTATATACCATACATGCATAGTGCTTAGACCACCCACTTAACAATTGTCTTCTTGTTTTAGAATGAGCGGAACTCCTGGAACAGATTCAGGCCCTTTGGTGGGTCTATTTGCCGAAATGGGTCATTTAATGCCAACTATATTGACAGGAGGCGCTTTTGTCTTATCGGCAATCACCTTGAATTATCCGATGTTTATCTTAGGAGTATCATCTGTAGAAGCGAGTCTAATATTTTCATTACTACGGTATATTTCCGATTATGCCATAACTCCAAAACTCGGCGTAATGTCACCGGCAGATGTTGAAAATAGATCTCCACAATGTTCTAGTTTTTTCAGAACATCGTCAACGGCACGATACAGGGCTGAAATGGAGAATGGAATAAAGGGGGCTTTCCCTAATTATATCATCTTCTATATTGTGTTTGCAGTAATCTATTGCATACAGGCGATGATGTTTTTCAGCAAAGAATGCACGGCCATGGGTCCTAAATACAGCAACAGGGCATATACCAGTATTATTGCGGGGTCATTGTTTATCCTCCTATATGTAATATATTTCTTGATGTTTGGCTGTGTGAGCTTCTTAAATATTCTTGTAAGTGCTATTTTCGGAGCAGCCTTCGGCTATTTGATATGTAATCAGAATGTCCGATTCTTCGGCAAAGAGTCGGTTGATATTCTGAATATACCTGTTCTGAAACAAAGGAATGGTATGGACTTTGTTTGTGTTACTACAAAGGCCACGGGAGATATTGCCGGTAATTCCGTCAATGGTATAATGACTTCATCAGATAACGACGCCCCCACTGACGATGATAACTATATTGCATATGCCCCTAAACAATAAGGGGCGCAGGAAAATACACATTCATGTTAGAGGATGTTTGGGTTTTTATCAGAGATCCGAGACAATATTACAGATACATTTTATAATTTACCCCTTGTTATGCTAGGATTTTTATTTTTGTTGGCCATACTTACTTCCAATGTGGGCCTTATTTACCTTTTAATTGGTCACTCTACACTTGTCCCGGCACTATCGTTTTTATCTGACCCATCAAGTAACCCTTTCGTGGGCGGCGATACAAATATTATGACTTTTATAAAAACATTGTTTGCCCAGCTTTTCATTTTAACTGTCCAGGCCAGGGCACTTGGTGGAGGGACGCGCTACTTGATGTTATTACTATGTTTACTCCCATTCCTTGGACAGGTTTTCGGTGGAAATAAATCCGCCATGTTTTTCTTCAATCCGATTGGATGGATGCGATCGGCCGAAGTAGACGATGAGTCACCAGAACTTCTAGGCAAAAAACCCGGCACTTGCGGAATGTTGCCTGGCGGAATACCCCGTGAAAACCCTTCTACCTGGGTGTCCCACATGGCGTTCTTTTACGGATTCTTAATGGCAAATTCTGACGCCTTGCTCAAGCAACCTGCCCCACAACTCTATAATGTGAAGAAAAACACAAAGGAATACAATGAGCGAAAGGAAAAGATACGTCTCAGGGTTCAACACCGCAAACGCCGTGTATTGATGGTTATCACAATATCGACAATCTTATTCTTAATGCTCTTTATCGGAAGATATTTACTCTCCAAATGTGAAGGTAATTTCTTCTATAACATAATACCGGTTGTTATCACATCATTGACCGGCGCAGCCTGGTTCAGAATATTGTATAAGGACTGTGGAATACAGCCGGCAGATATTCTAGGAATCGTGCAAGGCATGATATCTCCGAGAATGTCTGATAATCCGGTGGTGTGTGTTGGAGCTTAGTAAGGATCCGGTTCCCTAGATGCATAGAAAGCCGGACCAGAGACCAAGGTGGCGACCATAATCTTTTACAGAAGCTCCCGAAACATGACCGGCAATTAAGGAATCGCTTAAGACGTTCTTATATATCTTCCACGATTCACCCACATTTGTTCCAGAACCAATTTCCGGGGAATACGGTATACCCATTAGGCCAAGTTTCTTGTTCACAGATTCGTGTAATTCCCATAGCCAAAAGCCCCCGTCAAATCCAGCTGGTGAAGGATGATCCTTCTTAAATTCCCGAACATGGACCACACAATGCACACAGGGTATTATTGTCTCAATATTATTCATCAACCATGCATATTCCCTTGTGACATCTCGTAACATTATAGGAGACGCAATACCTGTTCCAAAGCCTATTCCATGAAGGACTTTCCACAAGGCTGGTCCCCATACAGAAATCGGAGCCATTATACTACTGTCTAAAATTGATGGTTAAATATACAAAAACATATGTCCGCACACGAACACAATGGCACAGATGGTGTCAAAAACATACCCCGTAGTAGGTGAGATATGGACACTCTTTGAAGGCACTCTTCAGATACAGGCGAAACGGCTTGTGGAAGATATCGCGAAACACCAAAAAGCTGACCCGAAGGCTCTGTGGGCAAAAATCAAGGCACAGATTCGTATCGGACTTGTAGATATAGATCTTCCTGACTCTCTTCAAATATCCTGCACCTACCCCCTAGGTAATTCGGACGGAGCTGTGCGCCTTCGGTGTCGTGCACCCTGTGTCTTGGGATTTCACGAGTGTCAAAGGCATGTGGGACTTTCTCGTTCTACGACGACATCTCAACATGCAACAGTGGACCGAGTGTTTGATGAATACGAAGGCAAAACGTATTTCGTGGATGGGAATAATATTGCTCGCGACAAGGACGGGCGTGCAGCGGGTTATGTTGAAGAGGGTGTCTTATATATATTTGAACACGAGACCTAAGGCTCTTATAAAATATAGTATAGGAATATGCGACCGGCTAAAAAAGGCTTGCGCCGTGATCAACGGCCCAAAAGGATGAAGCCTCTTTTTCCCGCAATTTACCCCCCTATACAACAACCCGACGAGAGGATGAAAAAATATATACGAGCCACATTATTTCGTTATTCTCAACTTGTGCGTTTTCACCCCTGGCTTTATAAAATGGGGACATATCTATACCCTGAGTTGACAAGGGGTGAACAAGTCCCCACATCTACGAGCGACTGGTGGAACCTGAATACAATTGTCCAAGCAAGGAAGTATCTTCCGTCCATATATAAATTACGCCTGGCATTCATGAAACTCCTGCATCACTGGCGCTTCAAGCATATACAAAAGGCAAATACGGAAGATATCGCGACAATGGACCCTCCAAAGAAGCCTGTATATATTGTGACATGGAAATCTAACACCACTCATGTCTTTGAGGCATCTACAATTATGCGCGATATCACGGAGCGTCTTATGCATCATGATGGCGTGTTTGAAGAAAGTTGCGCCCCGCGCAATCCATTCACTAATGCCCCTTTAACACAAGCACAAATGATATCAGTATGGAACCAGATATCTCTTTCAGGAGTTCCTACGAGCACCGCATTCTCGGCCTTTCGGCAGGCGAGATGGAACACACATACATTTGAAGCCGAGTATTCGCATATGTTGAAGTTGAATGCGCTGCGAAAGACAATGAAAAGCCCCGGGCATTATGACTATATTGATAGGATGATGGATTTTATTCAATATGCCTATGAAATGAAATGCGAGCCATGTGATATATCTTTATATAAGAGTGCATTGAAATATAATAATAATAATAGTATTATTCGTGGATGGGAAACCTTGTGTATAAAATATTACGAGGCTTCTATACTGTATACAAATAATTCTCATCGTTTTAAAGAAATTACAGATGGCTTGTTTGATCGTGCTACAGGATTAATGAGTAAGGAAAAAGAATTAAAATGTCCGGTGAAATATTAGAATGTCTTCTGGTTTATCATCAGGGGGACTTACAGAAATTCGTCGTCTAACAGGTCTTTCGCCTGCCGGTACAACAAACGCTTTTTGTTCTTACTACCATGGACTTACAGGACCCGAAGGACAAAAAGGCGACACAGGAGATACTGGACAAACAGGGGCAACTGGTCCTACAGGGTCTACTGGAGCCACAGGCCCCACGGGAGCAATGGGACCGACAGGTATTTCTGGAAATCTATTTGTTACTTCTACGCAAAGCAATTGGTCTTCCAATCCTGTTATAGTTGGTGGTTCAGAAACACTGACGATAGGCCCCGGCCTTTCTTTTACTCCAGGTAATTCTATTGTTGTTACTTCGCAGTCAGATCCTACGCATTTTTTTCAGGGTCAAGTTATCTCATATGATCCTGTAACAGGGGCAATAGAAATTTTTGTAACAGGCATTTACGGATCATCGTCATTTCCTAGCGATATATATGTGGTAAATCTAAATCCTCTGGATGGAATTCAAGGTGTCAGTGGTCCTACAGGATATACTGGTCCTACGGGCCCCGATGGTAGCACAGGACCTACCGGATATTCTGGTGATATCTTTTATTCTACTACTGTTGGAAACTGGACTTCAAATCCAGTAACGATGGGTGGCTCCGAAACGCTGACATTCGCACCCGGCCTATCATATATTCCTGGTAATTCTGTCGTTGTCATCGCAAATAGTGATAACACACACTATTTTCAAGGAAGAGTGCTTGCTTATGATACTACCAATGGTAATATAGAAATATATATAACACTTGTTGTAGGAGGTGCAAATTTTCCTAGCGACGTGTATGAAATCAATCTGAATCCGTTGGATGGTCCCGGTGTGCCCGTTGGGGGAACTGCAGGTGATGTTCTTACGAAAGTTAGTAGTTTAGATTATGATACTATATGGGTTCCTTCACAGGCATATGTGAATAATATTGTATCTATTGATTTATATTATCAAACTTCTTCGACTGCAAATATTTTTGGCCTTACATTAAATTCTATTTCAAACAGTTCGCCACTACCTGCTAATTTTTCTGTATTAAATGTTTCAGGAGCTCTTCAGATTACAAACTGCAATGTAACTAGCATAAGTAATAATTCAATGTTAATGCCTACATCTGCTATGATTATGTATGCAAGTAAAGGAACACCTACTCCAGCAAATGTTACACAGTGGTATTCTAACCAAACATGGGAACTACAACAACTTCCGGTTGGAAGATTAACAATACAAAGTAATTATATACAATATCCTTGTTCTTTTACAAGCCAAGGTGTTGCTGGAGGTGCTAATTATTTGAACACGGCTGGAGACGGTGCAACATATAAATTAGCAAATATATCATTGACATTCAATAGGAATATATGTTTATAATTTTTCATAAATGATCGGTCATCTATAAAATTTATATATTATATAGATGGCAACGCAAAACCCTATTTACGCACCGGTCTGTCTACAGGTTAACGTGCTTCAGCACGAGAATACTGGGCAGGCTATTTATAATATAAGCACAGAACGTGGAAATAATAGATACTATGTAGATTTAGAACTTATTACACCTCAATTAATTATAAATAGTGCTTTCGCTTATAGAGCAACAAATATAAGTATTGGCGGGTGGTTAGCAGGAACTTCTGGCGGGTTTGCTTGGAAAATTATAGATATTCAAAATGTAACTGAGAATACTATTACAGTTCAACTAGAGGATGTAGATAATTATAATTATGCAATGGATTCAATCGCAAATGGTGGTGCTCCTATGCAGGATAGAGCTCATATCTATTTTGAATTAAATGAGGACGGATTGCCTGTAATCGCTCCTTTATATGGGCAATATGCTGATATAACCCTTCAACAATTGCCTTATGATATTATGTTTCGGTTCTTTTCAAGAAACTATGGAACAACATATGTTCCTATATATCAGCCTCTCCACGGATTTTTAGGAGGAGAAACTATTTGGTTAAATCCTGAAGATGGAAAATATTATAATGCGAATAATACAAATGCGCAATATGTGATTGGCGTTGTTTCTACAGTAAATACCCCCATTATGGGATGGTTCACATTTAAGGCATATGGCTCCTATTACAGCAATCTTCAATATTATTTCATGAATATTGATTTCTCCTCTTACACCCCTGGAACATTCTTATACATCGCTACAGATGGTATTGAGCAATACACGCCGATACAGCCTACAGATATTGCGGTTCCTGCTTGGGTATATATTGGAACGGATGCGTTTGGACAGAAGGCCATATTATACACCGTGCCTTCTTTATACAATGGTTCAACAGGACCTACAGGTGCTACGGGTCTAAAAGGGGAATCTGGTGATTTGTTCTATTCAAGCACGGTTGGAAGTTGGGTGTCTAACCCCGTTGTTGTGGGTGGCTATGAGACCCTTGCATTTACTCCTGGACTTTCTTACATACCTGGAAATTCCGTTGTAGTTGTGTGTGGTTCGGATCCCAATATATATTTTCAGGGTAGGATTATTGGATATAATAAGACAAATGGTAACACGGAGGTGATGGTAACAAGCATTAGTGGCGGACCGAGTTTCCCCCGTGATACATATTTCATCAATATAAATCCCTTGGATGGCGTGCAGGGCCCTATTGGTTTAATGGGCGACACGGGTGCTACAGGTTTTACGGGCCCTGTGGGAGCTACAGGCGCACAAGGAGATGTTTATAATACAACCACAAATGGGGAATGGTCGTGGTCACCTGTTGAAGTTGGGCGCACCCTCTGGGCCAATATAGGAACAAATTTATCCTATATTACAGGTCATTCTCTATTGATAAGTTCACCCGATAGATATATTAAAGTAAGTGTTATATCATATGATAAAGGTTTGGGGCGTCTATATGCGCTCATTAAGAGTGTGTCAGGAGAAAGTTTTTTCCCATCGGCTATCTATAACATAAATCTCAACCCTCTGGACGGAGAACAGGGAGCTACGGGTATACAGGGCAATACAGGATCAACCGGGCCGACAGGACCACAAGGACTGCAAGGAGCTACAGGAGTCTCGGGCAATTTGTTTTATTCTTCTACACCAAGCGCATGGACGTTTGGGACTCTTGCGGTAGGACAGCCTACAACAACGACGATTTCTCGCAACTTATCATTTATTTCTGGAAATTCCGTAGTAGTTACGGAACAGAATTCAAATCCTATTCATTCATTCCAAGGAAGGGTGGTATTGTATGATCCTCTTCTCGGAAATATTACGATTACAGTTACTAGCATACTTGGAAGCCCGAACTTTTTAAATGCCTTTTACATAGTCAATCTGAATCCTATAGACGGAATCCAGGGTGACACGGGCGCTACCGGTCAAACAGGAGCTACTGGTCATACAGGTATACAAGGATATACTGGACACACAGGAATAAAAGGCGAAACGGGTGCTGTAGGTCAAACAGGAGCAACGGGCGCTCTGGGTTTAACTGGACCTACTGGCATGTCTGGCGATATGTATAAATCAATAACAATAAATCCTTATTCATTTAATATCATTGTTGGAAACTACCAAACATTCACAATTGAATCAGGCCTCTCTTTTACATCACAAAACACTGTAGTAGTAGTAGCACAATCTGATCCTACACATTACTTCCAAGGACGTGTTATCGTTTATAATATATTGACTGGTTCTATGCAAATTATAGTAACTAGCTTAGGTGGTAGTAATATATTCCCAAATGACCTCTTCATCGTGAATCTGAACCCTATAGACGGAATACAGGGTGATACAGGCGCTACTGGTCAGACAGGAGCTACTGGTCCTACAGGTATACAAGGATATACTGGCCACACAGGACTAAAAGGAGAAACAGGGGTTCAAGGTCAAACAGGAGCTACTGGAGCCCAGGGTCTTACTGGCCCTACTGGCATGTCTGGCGATCTTTACACTTCAATAACAACAAATACATGGTCATTTAATCCTGTTGCAATAGGTGGCACACCAACAATGACGATTGCATCAGGCCTCTCTTTTACACCAGGTAACTCTGTGGTAGTTGTGGCACAGTCAGATACAGCTCATTACTTCCAAGGACGTGTGATTTCATACAACAAACTAAATGGAACCATTGAAGTAATGGTTACAAGTTTTTATGGTAGCGCTATATTTCCCAGTGATTTCTACATAGTGAACCTGAATCCTATTGATGGCCTCCAAGGTGATGCTGGTGAAATGGGTGAGACAGGCCCTACAGGCGTAGCCGGCCCTATTGGACCAACTGGACAAGCTGGAGATCTATTTTATACTCAAACCGTATCAACATGGTCACAAAGCCCAGTTACAATAGGAGGAACAGCTACACTAGAAGTGGGAAAAAACCTTTCTTATTTATTTGGACACTCTGTTATAATAACTTCTCAGTTATACGGCAAAAGTATTCAAGCTACAGTATCATCCTATAATAAGGGGTCAGGATCTTTGATAGTAATTATAAAGGGATTTACTGGAACAAATGAGTTTCTTCCAGATATATATCAAGTAAACCTGAATCCCATTGATGGCATCCAAGGTGACACGGGGGCTACGGGTTTACAAGGAGAGACTGGACACACTGGCATGCAAGGGCAAACAGGTCACACAGGAATAAAGGGCGAAACAGGGTCTACAGGTGAAACAGGAGCTACTGGAGCCCAGGGTCTGACTGGTCCTACTGGTATGTCTGGCGATCTCTATACCTCTATAACCACCAGTGCATGGTCATCCAACCCTGTAACGGTGGGTGGCTCTGAGACACTGACGATTGCCCCTGGCCTCTCCTTTACGGCTGGTAGCTCAGTGGTAGTTGTAGCGCAGTCTGATACGGGCCACTACTTCCAAGGGCGTGTCCTCTCCTATAACTCTCTAAGCGGTGCAATAGAAATCACGATAACAATTTTTAGCGGTAGCACAAACTTCCCTAGCGATCTCTACATCGTGAACCTCAATCCGATTGATGGTCTACAAGGTGATACAGGCGCCATGGGTATACAAGGAGATACTGGTTATACGGGAATACAAGGACCTACAGGTCACACTGGCGTGCAAGGGCAAACAGGTGCTCAAGGTGATACGGGTCCTACAGGTGCTCAGGGTCTCACTGGTCCTACTGGTATGTCTGGCGACCTCTACACTTCTATAACAACCAGTTCCTGGTCTTCTAACCCTGTGACAGTTGGTGGATCAGAGACACTGACGATTGCCCCTGGTCTCTCCTTCACGGC